>Ga0307375_10000271_pt1 | contig 69991 bp, 81 predicted proteins | sample TR1MG_FD_202531 | JGI IMG/M metagenome (GOLD analysis project Ga0307375, IMG submission 202531) | Soil microbial communities from Risofladan, Vaasa, Finland - TR-1 | ecosystem: Environmental > Terrestrial > Soil > Coastal area > Acid sulfate soil | place: Finland: Risofladan, Vaasa | collected... | reverse complement strand
GGAGCAACCGGATGAACGATTCGAGCACCAATATATGTATCAACGACGCTGGGACTGCTGATGCAGTCAGCGCACCCATTGCCGCGACCCCGCCAACACGCATTTTCGGCAATCCTGCTGCGCTCGATAAAGCTCAGTTCGAGAGCCGTGATACGCGCGCCGTGGGCTTGCGGGCGAGCCTCGATGCGTTGTTGTTGATGGACCGCTTGCGGTTCGTGAGGACGCTCGACCTTGCCTTCCATCTGTACGCCAACCGCTCATTTACCGCGGCACTCGCGGCGGCAAACAATCTGGTCAAGCGTTTGGTGCGCAATGGATTCGTAACCGCACACACGACCCGCGTCGGCGGCATGCGCATTTACGGCATTGCCCAACGAGGGGTCAACTTTCTGCGCGATCACACCGGACACGAAGGGAAAGCGCACCGTTCGCTGAAGGACGTAAAGAATCCGGAGCATCGGTTATGGGCGAACCTGATTGTGATCACCGCCGAGGCGCGCGGACTGACTGCGATGACTGAAAGCGAGGTGCTCGCCTTTGAGCACAAGGCGGGTAAAACTGTATGTGACGAACACGGCAAGGAGCGCATCATTCCCGAGAAACTTCTGACAGTACCCAACGCACGCGAACCCGGTACCAGGAAGGGGCTCACGCCTGATGCGGTGCTGCAGCAGGGGAAGGAGCGAATTTTCTTCGAAATTGATACCAGTAAACGATCGTCACAGCGCGTATCCGATCTTCTTCAGCTCGTATCGAAAGTGGGATCACCCCTTTCCGACCAGACGCACTTGGAACGAGTGGTGGTATTTACCAAAGAGCGGCGCTTCTACACGCACATTACCGGGGTGTTCGCGAGGAAAGCCGAGGAGCGCATCGAGCGTGCGTCGAGCTACCTGAAGCCAAGCACGGAGGAGGGCGTCTTTGACGTTTGGTATCACCCGTCCTTGGCAGACGACAGGCCGGGCCGGCCGGCCCAGGATTTCCGCTGCGGCCGCGTACAGGTGCAGATGTTGCCGGACATCCGCGACAGCGGGGAAGGCTGGTATGACCAGGACTGGCTGCCTTATGCCCGGCGCGATGAACAAGCCTGGCCACCGATGCCAAATCGCAAGACAAAATAATTGTGCTTCGAAAACGCGAATTTGGCGAACTGGTGCCTATACATGTAAGCAGGTTATCGATCTGCTGCAAGTCCAGACCCCATAATTATTGAAGGAGCACCACAATGCAAGCATTTGGCAATGTCGCGACCGAGCCGATTCGTAAAATTTCTAAGACTACCCAAAAAGGGTACTACGAGTTTAGACTTTGTGAAAATCAACGCGGGGACGAAAAGTCACCGGTCTTCTATAGCGTCCGGGTCATGAAGGATGTCGACCCCGGCTTAGGCAAAGGAGATTTCATCAAGGCAACCGGAAAATTGAAGGTCGATAGCTATCTCAATCGTGAAGGCAAGCCAACCTCGACCTTGCTAATCATCGCATTCGAGGCAGTGAAACTGAAGTCGGCCAAGGAACTTCTGGCAGCGAAAGAGGCCAAGCAGGAAGCTGTTGCGGTCTGATTGCCGGTTGCCTGAATATTGATTCCACACGCCCTCGCACCATGCGGGGGCGTTTCTTCGGGCTTCGGTGTTACCACGTCATTGGTGAGATATGCTGCAGCGCGCGAAATCCGCGGAGCAGCTACGCCGTCGCGATCACTCTGCGACAGGCCGGAGTAGACCCGTTCCGGTCTCCGTGGTACACGTGCAAGAAGAACGGGCGCCGCTACCGTTACTACGTCCTGCAACGCGATGCGAAGAAACACGCCGGTGCGTCGGGCGTACCGCGGCTACCGGCGGCGGAGTTGGAATCGGCGGTCATGGAGCAACTGCGCGCAATGCTGCGCTCGCCGACCTTGCTGGCAGATGTCGTGCCGCGGGTGAAGAAACTCGACTCGTCCCTCGATGAAGGAAAAATCACGGTTGCGATGAACCGGCTCGATGCGATCTGGGATCAACTTTTCCCGGTCGAGCAGAGTCGGATCGTTAAGCTGCTGGTCGAGAAGGTGGTCGTGTCGCCCAATGACCTGGAGGTCCGGCTGCGTGCCAATGGCATCGAACGGCTGGTACTGGAAATGAGGCAGGAGCCCGTAACGGCACAGCAACCCGAGAGGGTGCCAGCGTGAGAGGGATCCTGATCCGCAAGACCGGTAACGCGGCGGTCAGCTCCACCAGCGACGGGAAATTGACCATTTCGGTGCCGATTCAGATTAAGCGGCGTAGCGGCCGGATGTTGGTCACGCTGCCCAACGGCGAAGTCGCGGCGCCCAGACCCTGGGACGTTGCCGCTACGCCGTTGCAGTTTGCGCTGGCCCGCGGCCACTGCTGGCTTGCCATGCTGGAGTCGGGCGAGGTCAAATCCCTCAAGGAAATTGCCGAGCGGGAGAAAATTGACAACAGTTACGTGAGCCGGATGGTGAATCTGACCACGCTCGTGCCGGACATCATCGCCGCCATTCTGGACGACAGCCTGCTGAGCGACATCACGTTATTCGACCTGGCGGTCGATCCGCCGGCGTTGTGGGAGGAGCAACGGGGGCGCATTGAGGAGGTCGCAGACAGGTCTGCGCATGCTGCTAATGCGAATCCCTCCAACTTCAAGCTAAGCAGCGTATAGCTGCCACACAGGTTCCATCAGTAACATGACTCTGCCCAGGACCTACCGCTGGCCGGGTTGAAATTAGCCCCGCTGAGAGTCCGGATCTAATTCTATTGCCGACGCTCTGGCCATTGGAGCGTGCGACGTCAACTCGGCGAGCGGACGCTGGCGATCGGCCAAATAGCTGATCCGGGAAGCCGACTGACAATGTCCGAAAAACTGAGTTGGCACTTGTATGATTTTGGCTTGGGTTCTAGTTGACTGACTGAAGAAGTGACCTAATTTGGCTTCCGGCACATGCTGCCGTCGGGCGATTCATGGAATAACCTGCACGCCCCGCCAGAACGCGACATGCCCTGCAATATTCGCCGCCGCTGCCTTGGGCGCCGGGTAATACCAGGCACCGTCCTTGTTGACTTGGCCACCGACCACGATATCGTAGTAACTGGCTTCGCCCTTCCAGGGGCAGATTGAACGGTTGTCGCTCGGACGAAGATACTGCATGTCCAGCGATTCCGGCGGGAAGTAAATGTTGCCCTCCACGGTTTCAAAGCGCTCGGTTTTTGCGATCACTACGTCCTTCCATATGGCTCTTGGCATGATTTTCTCCTCGGGAATGTTTGAAAGGCTGGATCGGCGCGGAAGTCACAGGCTGTAGCGGCCTTGCCACGCGCCGCTGGCGAAGTTGATGCTGACGTACTTCGGGGCGATCTTGCTGACTGCCTCGCTGTGCAGTTCCATTTCCGGCTGGCGGCCCAGGCGTTCGGCGACTTCGAAGCTGCAGTCGGTCGAGGTCACCGGACGAAAGTAAAGGCGCAGCTTATCGCTCGCCGCTACGGTTTCGCGATCGCCGGCGTCCTCATGAAAGTGCACGAACTTCTTCACCAGACAGGAAAAATACAGTTCCAGTTCGACGACCAGCGGACGCGGACGCCGGGCAAGCTCGCGTGCCGCAGCATCGGTCCACTCGACCAAGACATCTCGGCCGTTGATGACGACGCTGGCCGCTCGTTTCTCTTGCGTCATGAGAATCCCCTGGGTCAAAGACAGATTGGATCTTGCCGCCCGAATGGCGGCGGATCCCTGCCTTAAATCAATTAGTCGGTTGAAACTTCGATTTCTTACACGTTCGCGGGCCTGGTTGTAAGTTTCGTTCGCAATCTGCGACTAATTTAATATGACGAATACCATGCCGCCGATCTCGATCATTTTGCCAGTATTGAACGAAGCCGCCGGGCTTGCGGAAGCGCTGAAAGCACTTGCACCCTTGCGCAAGAACGGCGTGGAAATCATCGTCGTGGATGGCGGCAGCTCGGACCGCAGTGCCGAAATGGCCATGGCCCATGCAGATCGGGTAATCAATGCGCCACGCGGTCGGGCGAGCCAGATGAACGCGGGCGCCGCCGCCGCGCAAGGGCGCGTACTGCTGTTTCTACACGCTGATACCCGGTTGCCTGAGGTTGCCGACCGATTGATCATGCAGGCCATCGCTTCCGGACATCGTTGGGGACACTTCAATGCGCGCATTGAGGGAAACTCCGCCTGGTTGCCGGTAGTGGCCAAGTTGATGAACTGGCGTTCGCGCCGGACTGGCATCGCGACCGGCGATCAAGCGATTTTTGTTTCCGCTGTGGCATTTCATGCGGCGGGAGGCTTTCCCGACATTCCGCTGATGGAGGATATCGCGTTGTCGCGACGACTTCTCAACATCTGCCGTCCGGCGTGTCTTGCGGCAGAGGTTGCGACTTCCGGGCGGCGCTGGGAGACACATGGGGTGTTGCGCACGATCATGCTCATGTGGTGGCTGCGATTGCGCTATTTTTTGGGCGCCGATCCGCACCAGTTGGCAACAGAATATGGCTATGTTTCCCGCAGGCCCTGACTTCTCCGGGCGCATCGGCGTGGCAATTCTGGCGCGCGCGCCTGTCCCCGGTGAAGCCAAGACACGGCTGATTCCCGCGCTTGGCGCCGAAGGGGCGGCTCGTCTACAGCGCTGGCTGTTGCTGCGGACCGTGGCCATGGCCTTGGCGGCCGATGTCGGTCCGATGAGCCTGTGGTGCGCGGGCGATCCCAACCATCCCGATTTTGTCCACTGCCGAACCTTCGGTTCCGTTACCTTGCATCGTCAGCCGGATGGCGATCTGGGAACGCGCATGCTCACGGCGGCGCGCCAGTCGCCGACCCCGGCGGGAACGCTTGTGATCGGGACTGACTGTCCCGCGATGAGATCCGCACACCTGCAGCAGGCGGCACGGTTGTTGCGCGATCACGATGCGGTGACTGTTCCGGCCGAAGACGGCGGCTACGTTCTTATTGGGATGAAGACCCCGTCGACTGATTTATTTACTGGCATTGAATGGGGGTCGGAGCGGGTAATGGTGCAAACACGGCAACGCCTCGCCGCGCTGGGTTGGCGCTGGTCGGAGCCGATCACATTGTGGGATGTTGACCACCCAGAAGATTTCGAGCGTCTTGCCGCATTCTGCCCGGAAGTTCGTGACAATCTGTCACCCAACCTGGAAATCGCGTGAACTGACAGACGCAGTCACTCGACGCGACATAGGGGCCCGTAGCCGCCACCTCTACCCGTCTTCTGAATATTTGTACAACAAGGCCGCGCCGATGCCCATCGTTCGATTGAGCGCCAGCGATCGAAAGCGGGCTTTGAATCAGCTGTGTGCTCGTTGTTCGGCCCACGTCAATCGGCGATGATCGAAGTCTGCAGCGAGCGTCGGCTTGACCACGTCGAAATAGGGGGAGACATCGAAATCCCTGGGTACGAACAGGCTGTGGTGGCGCACATGAAGCAGCTCCGCGACGCATCCGGGGCAGGTGGGATCCTTGGATGGGCCGCTCTCGACGATGGGCAGAATCGGGTAGCGCACCGACTGGAACGCCTTGGCGATGAGGGTGGAGCAGATGGCGCGGGTCGGATCGCCGCTGCCGATCGCGAGCATGCGCCGGCGCCAGCGCAATGGGACCGGAGGTGTCGGAAAGAGATAGCGCGCGAGGTCGAATACGTTTCTCAAGTCGTATTGGTGGCCGATGCGCGCGCAGGCGTAGTTCAGTAGCTGCTCCAGATCCTCCGGCGACAGATTAACCGGACGGCAGATTCGCGTATGCAGCCCGCGAAACACCGACAGGGGTACGGCGCGCACGCCATCGGTGATGTCCGCTTCGATAAAACACAGCGATTCCCCCGCTTCGCTGGTTCGACCCAGGATTTCGCCGATGTAGAGGGCGGCATGGGACCAGGTGGACTGGGTGAGGTACTTGATCGCCACGCTGAGCCGGGTATTTCCATCGACCAGCAGGACGTCGCCTGGCCGAAGTGCCGCGGCGAGTCGGGCGGGCTCGGTCGCCAGGGAGGTGCTGTCGGTATGCGTCCTCCGGCTGAGATAGTCGCCGATTCTGCGCCCGAGCCAGAGTCCGACCTTGTTCATGTCTATGTCATCTCAACGCGCAGCGTTAAGCTTCCAATCGTACTCGATGAACTCGATACGATAGTCGCCCGCGCGAATCCGCGCCTGCGCCTCAGGCGTGTCTGCCAGGTGATCGGCATATTTCGCGAATGTCGCGGCGAGAGAGGTAAAACCGGCGTTGCCGCGCGCGAAATCCCTTCCGTACCAATCGAACAGCTTGGATACGCGCAGGGTGCCGCTCGCGGCATCGAAGCGGTTGCGGGTCCGATCGGACAAAAACCGTCGCATGCCGTCTTCCAGTTGCGCATCCAACTGCTCGGCGACATAGGCTTCATTGCGCAGCATCGGGCAGCCGATCGAGGCACAAACGAGTGCAACATGGATGCGTGGTTCGTCGAAGGCCCCGGGCGCCCGGATCATGCCCTGTTCGATATCGTCGAGAGTGCGTTCGCTCCCCAGCAGGGTGAAGAATTTGCGCTTCCACGGCGACTGAAACAGGCTGCCGAGATCCTTGATCGAAGCGATGTCCGGGTACTTTGTCAGGATCAGCTCGACGGTAAAGGCGTTGTAGCTATTGATCAGAAACGCGAGCTTCTGCGGTTTGGTCCAGTTCCCATACTCGGTCTCGGTCACAGCCGACAAGCTATTCAGGTAAGCCTTGAGCGACCGGTGCTCGGCCAGCATGCCGGCATAGCGCACGCGCGAGGCATTGCCGCCTTCAACCAGCGCCACATGCTTCTTAAGCAGCGCGCTCCAGGCGGCGTGGCTGTGGTCGAACGCGAATGCCGCGGTGGAAGCAAGCATGAGTGCGAAGGCGACCAGCGCCTGTCGAACGGCTTGCGTCGTCATCCGCGCCGCCAGGCGTGGAAGCGCTCCACCCACTGGAGCAGCTTCTGCGGCGCATGCGCCTTCTTCCATACGCCGGCGGCGTACTTGTTCGCTTCCGCCATGGTCGGGTAGATGTGGATGGTGCCGAGGATTTTGTTGAGCCCGATGCCGTGGCGCATCGCCAGCACGTATTCGGCGATCAGGTCGCCGGCGTGTTCGCCCACGATGGTGACGCCGAGTATTTTGTCTTTTCCCGGAACGGTGAGCACTTTGACGAAACCCTCGGCTTCGCCGTCGGCGATGGCGCGGTCGAGTTCGTCGATGCCGTACACCGTCACTTCGTAGGGAATGGCGCGCTCCTTCGCCTCGAGCTCGTTCAGGCCCACCCGCGCCGCCTCCGGATCGACGAAGGTGGCCCAGGGGATCACGGTGTAGTCGGCGCGGAATTTCTTGAATGGATCGAACAGAGCGTTCACGGCCGCGTACCAGGCCTGATGCGCCGCAGTATGCGTGAACTGATACGGCCCGGCGACGTCGCCGGCGGCGTAAATGTTGGGGAAGTTGGTCTGCAGGAATCCGTTCACATCGACTGTGCGTCCAGTCGAGATGCCCAGCTCCTCCAGGCCATAGCCCTTCAGATTCGCCACGCGCCCGACGGCCACCAGCAGGTCGTCGAAGGGGATGCGCACGTCGCGCCCTGCGTGCTCCGCGATGAGGATCTTCTCCCCGTTCTCGACGACGAACTGCTTTGCCTTGTGTTCGAGCAGGACGTCGATGCCTTCGGCGCGGAAGCGCCGCGTCACCAGCTCGGACACTTCCGCGTCCTCGCGGAGCAGAATGCGCGGCGCCATTTCCACTTGAGTGACCTTGGCGCCGAGCCGGGCGAAGGTCTGGGTCAGTTCGGAGCCGATCGGGCCGCCGCCCAGCACCACCAGCCGCCGCGGCAGCGTGCGCAGGTGCCACACGGTGTCCGAGGTGAGATAGCCGGTCTCCTCTATTCCTGGTATCGGCGGGACAAAGGGACGCGCTCCGGCGGCGATGACGATGCTGCGCGTGCTCAGGCGCTGCGATGTGCCGTCGTTGCGGGTGATGTCCAGTTCCCAGGGAGAAGCGATTTTCGCCGTGCCTTCGACCACGTCCACCCCGAGTCCGGTGTAGCGCTCGGCGGAGTCGTGGGGCTCCACCAGCTTGATGACGCGCTGCACGCGTTCCATGACCTCGGCGAAATCGAATTCCGCCTTGGCCTCACGGATACCGAATTCGCGCGAACGGCGCATGTGGGACAGCAGACTGGCCGAACGGATCAGAGCTTTGGAGGGCACGCAGCCGGTGTTCAGGCAGTCCCCGCCCAATTGGTGTTTCTCCACCAGCGTGACCTTGGCCTTGACCGCCGCCGCGATATAGGCGGCAACCAAACCGGCCGATCCGCCGCCGATTACGATCATGTTGCGATCGAAGCGCCGCGGTTTGGTCCAGGCGGCGTATACTTTTTTCATCTGCAGATGCTCCGTGAGTTTTTTTGCGATCAAGGGAAAAAAGCCGAGCAGCGCGAACGAGCCGACGAGCGCAGGCGAAAGAATGCCTGAGAGCGATTCGATCTTCGCCAATTGCGTGCCCGCGTTTACGTACACGATGGTGCCGAGCAGCATGCCGGCCTGGCTGACCCAGTAGAAGGTCCGGGTGCGGATGGCCGTGAGCCCCATCAACAGATTGATCCCGAAGAACGGGAACACCGGCACCAGGCGCAGCGTGAACAGGTAAAACCCGCCTTCGCGTTCGATTCCGGCATTGATCGACCGCAGTCGCTCGCCGAACCGCTGTTGCACCCAGTCGTGCAGCAGGAAACGTGCCGCGAGGAAAGCCAGCGTCGCCCCGGCCGTGGAAGCGAACGACACCAATACCGTGCCCCAGAGCGAGCCGAAGACTGCGCCGCCGGCGAGGGTCATCACCGCCGCCCCGGGCAGAGATAGGCCGGTGACCGCTACGTAGGCGAGAAAGTAGAGCAGCGCGGCCTTCGCCGGTTGCGCTGCGCGCCAGGTTTCAATTGCCGCTTGCTGACTCTTGAAGTAATCGAGGCTGAAATAGCGACCCAGATCGAAGCTGTAATACGCAATCGCGGCGCCAAGGAGCGCTGCGATCAGAATGAGGCGTTGACGGGGCATCCGGATTCCAGGTCGGGACAGTTGGTGGGGTTACATGCATAGGTCGGATTAAGTCCTCAATTTCTTACGCTGTTGGTCGTCTGGATCCCGGGAAAACCCTGATCGAATGCAGTGAGCGGGAGCCGTCACTAATCTGCAAGGCGCGTCGGGATGCTGACCTCGGAATGCAGGGTCCGGTGTACCGGACACTTGTTGGAGATTTCGAGCAGCTTGGCACGCTGCTCCTCACTGAGTGGGCCTTCCAGGCGGATGAACCTTTCGATGCGGTCGACCTTGCCTTCGCGCGTTTCGCAGTCTGCGCAATCCGTCGCATGAATCTTCTCGTGTCTTAGCTCGACCGTGGCGCGCTCGAGGGGAAAGCCCTTGAGATCGGCATACATCCGGATCGTCATGGAAGTGCAGGCGCCGAGCCCGGCGAGAACGAGGTCGTAGGGCGACAGCCCGGAATCCATACCGCCGGCAGCGACCGGTTCGTCCGCGCGGATGACATGGAGACCGGCGAGCACGCGCTGGCTGAATTTGCCCTCGCGCGTCTCTTGCACCACGACCGTGCCGGTAGCCGGCGCGGGAGCGGCGTCGACGGAGGCGGGGAGGTAGCGCGCCGCCCAGGATGCGAGGATGTTGCCGGCGTAGAGCGCGTCCTCGCGCCGCGACAGCATATGGTCGGCCGGATCGAGCGAAATGAAACTCCGCGGATGCCGGGCCGCGGAAAAAATCCGTGTCGCATTATCGACGCCGACCACGCGGTCGCGCGGCGAATGCATCACCAGCAGCGCCTTGCCCATGTTGGCGACCTCGTCCCCGAGCTTGCTGCCCGAGATGTCCTCCAGGAACTGCTTGCGTATGCGGAACGGGCGGCCGCCGATATCGACCTCCGCCTCGCCGTCGCGCTCGACCGCCTCTTTGTCCTTGATCAGATGCAACACATGGGCGGGGTCGAAAGGCGAGCCGATAGTCGCCACCGCCACCGCTTCGGGCACCCGTCGCGCAGCCGCGAGGACCGCGCTGCCGCCTAGGCTGTGGCCGACCAGAAGCGCGGGCGCGCGATAGTGCTCGCGCAGGTAGTCCGCGGCGGAAACCAGATCCTCCACGTTCGAAGAAAAATTGGTGCTGGCGAAATCGCCGTCGCTCGCGCCCAGTCCGGTGAAGTCGAAGCGCAGCACGGCGATGCCGCGCTCGGCCAGCGCGGCGCTGACATAGGTCGTTGCCTTGGTTTCCTTGGAGCAGGTGAAGCAGTGCGCGAATAGGGCGTACGCAATCGGCGCCGCCACCGGCGGCAAGTCGAGGCGCGCGGCGAGCATGGTGCCGTGGGCGCCGGGAAAGGAAAGCGAAAGTGTTTGGGCAGGCATGGCGGTTCCTCTCGGTAGATTCCGGCAAGTCTACTCGTGCAATACCACGCCCATCACCGGATCGAAACCGGCCTTCCACGGCGCCGCCTCGATCTTCATCCGGGCGAACTCGCGGCCGGCGTCCCAGCGGGCGCGAATGCCGGCCGGCGTGAAGTCGATGTCCTTGCTGTGATCCTCGCCCTCGATCCTGGGCGCCCGTAGCGGGACGATGTGCATCACGGTGCCGCAGCCGTAGCCGAGGAGGTTCGCGACCTCCGGCGTCGCCTTCAGTGCGTCGGGCAGCCGCCGCCCCAGTTCGCGCACCACATGCCGCAAGTGATGAATTTGTTGCTGACGCGCAATATGATTCTCGGCGCGGCTGGCATACTGAATATCCTTGAGGCGGCTCACGACCTGCTGAATCGTATCGAGGTGCTCCTCGTCCTGCTGCCATAACTGGGCCGCGAAGATCACCGAATCGCGGCGTTTCGCGTCGTCCATGACTACTTCGATCGGCGTGTTGGAATAGATTCCGCCGTCCCAGTAGGGTTCGCCGTCGATGATGATTGCCGGAAAAGCCGGCGGCAGCGCGCCCGAGGCCATGACGTGTTCCACCGACAGGATGTCCTCGCGGCTGTCGAAGTAACGCATGCGGCCGGATCGGGCATTGACCGCGCCCAGCGTCAGGCGCGTGTGATCGAGCGCGAGACGGCCGAGGTCCACCAGTCGCTTCAGGGTCTCGCGCAATGGCGCAGTGCTGTAGTAGCTCGCGTCGGCGACGCCCAGCGGAGTCAGTGTGCCGAACCAGGAACGATGGTTGGGCGTAAAGAAACCGGGAATGCCCTGCGACATCGTGCCCAGGTTGGCGAAGAGATTACCCAGGCCGAATGCGTTCAAGTGCGCGTACTGCGCTGCGCCGCTGGCGACGAGATCCCAGAATTCCCGCAGTCGCGCAAGGCGGTCACCCGGTGCATTGCCTGCGATGATCGCGCCGTTGATGGCGCCGATGGACGTGCCTATCACCCAGTCGGGCTCGATGCCCGCCTCATGCATCGCTTCGTAGACGCCGGCCTGGAACGCTCCGAGCGCGCCGCCACCCTGCAATACCAGCACCACCTGGCCGGGTAGCGCGGAACGGCCTGCGACCGTCTTGGCGGGCCGCGAGGCCGGTTTTGCTCTTGGGCTTGCCATGGGTCATGCTCCTCGGGATGACGCCGGCTGCCCGGCGAGATAATCGTGCAGCACGCGGCCATAGGGCAACGTCAGGTCGGCGATAAAATGCAGTCCGCCGAGCGCCTTGCGCACCAGCAGGTCGGCCACAGGCGCGTTGACATGCGGCACCAGATGCAGCCGGGCCGGGCCCGACCATGCGCCCTTCACTGCGATGTCGGTCAGATTGTAGGCCACGAGCTGTGCGATTTGCAGATTGCCGTCGACACCGGGGATGAGCTTGAGGTTGACTTGTGTCCGGCTCATCTTTTCGATGATGGACGCGGAGGAGCACTGCTTCTTGCCGGCCACGTCGTAGAGCAGGTGCTGGTATTTGTAGCCCATGGTGCCGACGGCGACCTGGACGCCGGCGTAGGCGAGCGTACCGGTCAGCGTGTCGTGAACGATTTCCAGCTTGGGCTGGCTGTGTTTTTTCGGAAAACCCCAGATCTCGCGCCCGCCGGCGATCGGCGGCTCGTCGTCCAGATACATCTGCGCGGTGAAATTCACCGGCTCGCCGCGATACAGCGCCGGAATCACCACGCCGGATTCGGTGTAGCTGCCGAAGCCCGCCGAGTCGGGCATGCGGATGAATTCGTAGAGCACCGTGTCGCTGCCGTCCGGCTCCAGCGGCTCGGGCAACGCCTCGCGGATGGCGTCCGGATCTGAGCGATAGCTGATGATCAGGTATTCGCGGTCGATGAAGCGGTACGGACCGCGCGGATAGGAGGGCGAGGCCGCCGGCATCGACGGCAACTGCAGGATGTCTTGGACATTCATCGGCGGCGACCCTCAGTGCGCCGTCCAGCCGCCATCGAGCGGAATCACTGCCCCGGTGATGGACGCCGCGGCATCGCTCGCGAGAAAGCCCGCCAGCGCCGCCACCTGTTCGATGGTGACGAATTGCTTCGTCGGCTGGGCCGCGAGCAGGACGTCGTTGATGACTTGTTCCTCGGTGATGCCGCGCGCCTTGGCGGTTTCCGGCACCTGCTTCTCGACCAGCGGGGTCCACACGTAACCGGGACAGATGGCGTTGGCGGTGATGCCCTGCTCGGCCACTTCCAGCGCCACCGTCTTGGTGAGTCCGGCGATGCCATGCTTGGCCGCGACATAGGCGGACTTGAACGGCGAGGCTACCAGCGCGTGGGCCGAAGCGATCTGGATGATGCGGCCCCACTTCTTCTGCTTCATGCCGGGCAGGGCATGACGGATGGTGTGGAAGGCGGCGCTGAGGTTGATGGCGATGATCGCATCCCATTTGGCTACCGGAAATTCCTCGATGGGTGCCACGTACTGGATGCCGGCGTTGTTGACCAGAATGTCCACGCTGCCGAATTCGGCCAGGACCGCCTGGAACATGGCTTCGATGGCTTCCGGTCGGCTCATGTCGGCGCCGTGAAAGCGAACCTCGACGCCGTGCTCCGCGGCGATGCGCGCCCGGATGGATTCGATCTGCGTCGCATCGTCCATGCCGTTGAGCACGATGTTGGCACCCGCTTTGGCCAGTAGTTCTGCGATTCCCAGGCCGATACCGCTCGTTGACCCGGTCACCAGGGCTGTTTTTCCCGCTAATGTCATTTCCCGTCTCCGTCGGATGACGTTCGGGCTGCCCGCCCCGAACGCAAGGACGCATAATTGCTTCCTCTGCATGAGTAGTCGGAGCCAGGCGCTGAATTCTTACACCGATTGTCCATGTAAGATCGCGCGAGTTAGCGCGACTAAGTAAGCATTCAGGCGTATTGCCGGAACATGCGGGTGTCGTTGCGCCTTCCCGGCGACTACGGCTGCGACGAGCGCGAGGGAATTGTTTTGGCCGGCCAAGATCTGTCTTCAAAGCGTGCTTCAAGCGCGATGAGCCGGAGACCGCAGGAAAACCGTTCAAGGAACATAGATGAGCATGCGAACGATGGGATATTGGCAGCGTTTTTTCCGCGTGATGGCGTCGCCGAAGATCGCGGGCAACGGCTTGAAGGTCAGCCTCGTCGTCGGCACCATGCTCAACCTCGTCAATCAGGGCGAAGCTCTGCTCGCCGGCCAGGGATTGATGATCGGCCACGCCGTGCTGAATTACCTGGTGCCCTTTTGCGTTGCCGTCTACAGCGGCGCCCGGGCGCTGCCGATTCACGAATCCGGTAGGCAATCGTCCCACAAGGGAAGCCACGACGACCTGCAAAGCAAATCGTGAGCGCGCGCGGGCAGGTGAAAATCTGATCTACCGTGCGGCAGGCGCCTTAGCCAATGCAGGGCTGATCGGCGCTTCCGATGCGATCGACGCAGCGAAGGAAATACATGAGGTCGCCAACGTAAGAAATCGGAGCCGATCGCGACTAAGGCAGAGGCGGGTCGTATCAGCATAATTTCCCCCGCCACGACTACAGGAGAATTCCCATGCCCGCTCGCAAAATCTCATTCCGATTCATTCTTCCCTTCATCGCCAGCCTGTTTGTCGCTGCTGCGGCGTGGGCGGCTGTGAAGCCCTTCGACCAGGCTGGCTTCGAGGCGGCACAGAACGCTGGCAAGCCGATACTGGTCGAGATCCATGCCGACTGGTGCCCGACGTGCCGCGCGCAGGACCCCGTTATTTCGGAATTGCTGCGGGATCCGAAGAACGCGGGCTTTGTCGTCCTGCGCGTTGATTTCGACAATCAGAAAGCCGTGGTCAAGCATTTTCATGTCCAGTACCAGAGCACCCTGATCGTGTTCAAAGGAAAGAAAGAGGTATCTCGCTCCACCGGCGAGACGCGCAAGGCCGAGATCGCCGCGCAGCTTGCCAAGGCCCTCTAGGCAGGAACAGTCGTGGTATTCGGCCTCGGCACTTATGGCATCGGCTTTGCGGCGGGCGCCCTGTCGGTCTTGTCGCCCTGCGTGCTGCCGCTGGTGCCGATCCTGATCGGCACTGCGGCGTCCGCGCATCGCCGCGGCCCGCTGGCGCTTGCCGCCGGGCTGACGCTTTCCTTTGCCGTCATTGGCGTCCTGCTCGCGAGCGCCGGCGCCAGCCTGGGTCTGGATCCGGCGGTGTTCCGCAATATCGCGGCGCTGATGCTGCTCGGTTTCGGCGTGCTATTGCTATCGAGCGGACTGCAGGAACGCTTTGCAGTGGCGGCGTCGGGCGCTTCCAGCATCGGGCAGGGCATGCTCTCGCGCCTGACGCTCGACGGCCTGCCCGGGCAGTTTGTGCTTGGTCTGCTGCTCGGCGTGGTGTGGAGCCCATGTGTGGGTCCGACGCTGGGCGCGACCATCACGCTCGCGAGCCAGGGGCAGCAACTGGGGCAGGTGATGCTGATGATGGCGCTGTTCGGCCTGGGCGCGGGACTGCCGCTGGTCATCCTGGGTTCGCTTTCGCGCGAAGCCATGCTGCGCATGCGCGGCAAGCTGCTCGCGACTGGCCAGCAGGGCAAGAAGGTCCTGGGCGCGGTCATGCTGCTGATTGGGATTTTCATCCTTACCGGCCTGGATAAGAAATTCGAAACCTGGATACTCGACGTCGCGCCAGCGTGGCTCACCCAGATAGGGACATCGCTATGAGTATTCAATGGGAACGCCTGAGCCTAGGCGAGCCGGCCTTTATTTCATGCACACGAGCGAGTCAAAAGCAGGTCATGACGGTTGTCTCGTCTTCGGTGCCGCGGTCTCCGGCTGCGGCGCCACCGCGCAAAACCCCTGGGGTTCTATTCCCAGGGCGGCATTGAATTTGCTGGAGAGATTTTGAAACGCTATCAGCCCGGTCAGTTCGATGATGGCGTCATCGTCGAAATGTTCGCGCAGGCGGCGGAAATGCGCGTCCGTGGCTTGCCGGTCGGTATAAGTCACCGCCTCGGCGTAGCTCAGGGCGGCCTTCTCGCGCGCCGTGTACAAGTCGCCGTCCTCGAATGACGCCAGACGTACAAGTTTCTCCTCGTCGATGCCGCGTTTCAGCGCCGTGCCGGAGTTGATGTCCACGCAGAAGGGGCACCAGTTGATCTGGGAAACGCGCACGGTGACCAGCGTGCGCAAGGCAGGTTCCAGCGGCGATGAGCCGCGGTCGACGGCGCCATACATCAGGGCCAGCGTGACGAACAGCCTGGGCGAACGCCCCCACAATCGGCCTGGTTCCAGCACCTTGCCGTAGCGGCGCTTCTGATTCCAGAAAAACAGGCGTACGTACCAGGGAAAGCGGTGCTCCTTGGGTGTTTCCATCATGGGCATAGGGTCTCTACTCCGTTATGCGGAACAACGATTGCGGCGCGCCAGCCGCGCGGTCGCGCCTTGTTGAATCAAGCCGGCCTTGCGCGCATCGTCCATGACCGGGGGCCGGCAGGGCTATGCGGGCGGTCGGCGCAGGCGGTCATGCACGAGTTTCACCGCCAAAAGGCAAGGTGCATGCATCCTGCCGATTGTAGCAGGGCGGGGCACCGAACCGGTCGCCGCAGCTCGATCATTGGAATTCAAGGTGACTTTCAGGGATTCAGACCATGTAGCCGATGTCGGATGCCCCGGTCGGATAGGCGAACATCGTGCTCTTCAGATCCTCGGCCGTCAGCCCCTTGCGCATCGCGAGCGCGAAAATATTGATCACCTCGTCGACGTGCGGACCGATCAGGTGCGCGCCGAGGACGCGGTCGGTCCCCTCTTCGACGAGGACCTTGAACCCATAGGTCGTTTCCGCGACACGCCGCGCGGTGTACCAGGCCGACGCATTCTCGCTTCTCATCCGAAACTTGAGCCCGTTCTCGCGCGCCTGCTGCTCGCTGAGACCGACGGACGCGATGGGCGGGATAGTGAAGGCGACGCTCGGCACACCGAGATAGTTCGGCTTCTCGCGATTGCCGTTCAGCATGTTGGCGGCAGCGACCTTCGCGTCATGGCTCGCCACGGGCGTCAGCGGCGGACCGCTCAGCGCCGCGTCACCCACCGCATAAACCGCCGGGTTGGACACACTTTGCAGGAACTCATTCAGCCTGAGACGGCCCTTGTCGCTCGCCACGCCCGCCGCGGCCAGATCGAGCGGATCCAAATCGGGAACGCGGCCCGCCGCGTGCACCACGAGATCTGCCGTGAACGCTTCATCCTTGCCGTTCGAGGAGGCGCGAACGCATAGGCCATTGTCACTCTTTTCAATGGCTGTCGCTCGCGTCTTGAGCCGCACGTCGATTCCGACTTCGCGGAATTTCTCCATGAGCCAGCCGACCAGATCCGGGTCGAACGGCGTAAGCATGCGCTCCGCCTGTTCGAGCACGGTGACTTGCGCGCCCGCGTGCGCCGCGATGTTGGCAAACTCGGCCGCGATGAAACCGCCGCCAAGCAATACAATGTTCTTCGGCAGTTCCTCGAGTTCGAGAAACGCGGTGCTGGTGATGAGATGCTCCTCTCCCGGGATGCCAAGACGCATCGGCACCGCGCCGACGGCGATCAGGATGAAACGGCCCTCGAGCACCACGCCGCCGACCTCGACCGAGCGGGGCCCGCGGAATCGCGCACGACCGTGATAGGCATCGATGCCGTTTTTTGCGAAGTTTTTCTCCTTCATCGGTGGAACAGGCTCGGTGAAGGTGCGCTTGAACTTGATCAGTTCGTTCCAGGCGATGGCCGGCTCGCCACCCGCGATGCCCTTGCCGCGCATGCGGCGGGAATGGTCGATGGCTTCCGCTGCCCCGACCAGTACCTTTTTCGGATCGCAGCCGCGCAGCGCGCAGGTACCCCCGAAGGGCAGGTGGTCGATCACCGCCACGCTCCATCCGGCGGCGCGGCAGCGTGAAGCGGCGCCCGACGCGCCCGTTCCGCTTCCAATGGCAATGAGGTCGTATTGCTTGGTCATCCTGGTTCCTCCTCAGCGAGTTCCAACGACACACGCTGATGCAAGTCACGCCAGCACCGCATTTCAGTCTGGTCGCGGCGGCCAGTCGAGTCTGTGCGGTAGCGTACATCGAGTACCGCAGACCGCCCGCCCTAAGGCGCCTGCGTACCCGAGCGCGTCGCTTGCTTCCGCCTATGTGCGATAACGTGCAGGCCGTTGCGCATGAACGGCGTTGCCCGCGCGAATGGTCGCCTGCGCGATCTGATCGTGGAAAACGGTCGGTTGATGTCTTCCTGGCCGTCGATCACCCGGCGCAGCAGGACAACTGCTTCACGTCTTTGCTGAAGGTCTGCGCGCACAGCTTGAGGCCCTCTACCATCGTCAGATAAGGGAAGAGCTGTCCGGCAAGATCATCGACGCTCATGCCGGCGCGGAGCGCGAGCGCCGCCGTCTGGATCAGTTCCCCGGCCTGGTCGGCAACGGCCTGCACGCCAAGGAGCCGCCCAGTCCCCACCTCCGCGACCACCTTGATGAAACCGCGTGTATCGAAATTGGCGAGCGCGCGCGGGACGTTGTCGAGGGTCAGCGTGCGGCTGTCGGTCGCGATGCCCTTGCGCTGCGCTTCAGCCTCGGACAGGCCCACCGTCGCCACCTGCGGGTCGGTGAACACCACCGCGGGCATGGTGCTCAGGTCAAGGCTGGCATCGCCTCCCAGCATGTTGACCGCCGCACGCGTGCCGCCGGCCGCCGCGACGTAGACGAACTGCGGCTGGTCGGTGCAGTCGCCCGCCGCGTAAATGTTCGGCGCGCTGGTGCGCATGTGGTCGTCGATCGCGATGGTGCCCTGGAGGTCGAGTTTCACGCCGGCCTGTTCCAGGCCCATGGCGCGGGTGTTGGGCGAGCGGCCGATGGCAACGAGCAGCTTGTCGGCGCGCAACTCGCCGCGGTTGGTGGCGAGCGTGAACTCGCCGTTCGCATAGGACACCGCGCTCGCCTGGGTTTGCGTGAGCACCTCGATACCCTCGTCGCGAAATGCCGCGGTCACCGCTACGCCGATGGCCGGGTCTTCGCGGAACAAAAGTGTATGGCGGGCGAGCAGCGTGACCTGGCTGCCGAGCCGTGCGAAGGCCTGCGCGAGTTCCACCGCCACCACCGACGAGCCGATCACGGCGAGGCGTTTTGGAATGGCCGGGCTTACGAGTGCCTCGGTCGAAGTCCAGTAGGGCGTGTCCTTGAGGCCGGCGATGGGCGGGATAACGGGGCTGGCGCCGGTCGCGATCAGGCAGCCATCGAACGAGACCTCGCGCTCGGCGCCCTCGGCGAGCCGGACGATCAAGGTATTACCGTCCTTGAAGCGGGCCTCGCCGTGCAGCACCGTAATCGCCGGGTTGCCCGCGAGGATGTCTTCGTACTTCGCGTGGCGCAATTCGTCCACCCGCCCTTGCTGCTGCGCCAGCAGCCGTGCACGGTCGATGGCCGGTGCAGCGGCGCTGATGCCCGCATCGAACGGGCTTTCCCGGCGCAGGTGGGCGACGTGGGCGGCGCGAATGAATATCTTCGACGGCACGCAGCCGATGTTGACGCAGGTGCCGCCGATCACGCCGCGATCGATCAGCGTGACTTCGGCGCCGTTCTCGGCCGCTTTGAGCGCCGCCGCTGCCGATCACCGCGATTTTCAGTTTGATAGCGCCAGCCTTTGATTTGCGCGCGCCCGGCGCCGCCGTACGCGCTTTCTCGATGTCGCTTGCACAGGAAGCGCAGGTCGGACTCGTGTTCCCGAGTTCATCGCTGTCCATGGCTTATTGCACCAGCGTGGAAGGATAGCCGGCGTCCCTGGTCGCGTTCGTCAGCGCCTTGACGTTGGTCTTGGCGTCGTTATAGGTCACGGTAGCCTGCCGCTTGTCGAGGTTCACCTCGGTTTTAGTGACACCATCGACCTTGGCGAGCGCTTTCTTGACCGTGATCGGGCACACCGGGCAATACATGCCGGGTACCGACAGCGTGACCGTTTTCGTGGCAGCCCAAACAGGCGAGCTGAAGGCGGCGGCGAGAGCGATGACAGTGGCGAGCTTTTTCATGATGGACTCCTCGGTCAGTAGAACAGCGGTGCGATATAGGGGAAGGTGAGCGCGATCACCACGAGCGCGGCGACCAGCCAGAACAGGGCCTTGTAGGTGGACCGGACTTGCGGAATTGCGCAGACCTCGTCCGGTTTGCAATCAGCGGCCGGTCGGTAAATGCGTCGCCAGGCAAAGAACAGCGCGACCAGGGCGACACCGATGAAAATCGGCCGGTACGGTTCGAGCAGCGTCAGGTTGCCGATCCAGGCGCCGCTGAAACCGAGCGCGAGCAACACCAGCGGACCGAGGCAGCAGGTCGACGCCAGGATCGCGGCGAGCCCGCCGGTTGCCAGTGCGGCGCGCGCGTTTTGCTGTTTGGCCATGCATTTCTCCTTCCGGCTGGGTGAGCAATGGTGTAACGTTACTTCCGTAGTCAAGTACGGAGTCAAGCCCTATGTCGAAACCACCCAGCGCGAGCGGGATCACGATCGGCCAGCTTGCCCGGGCCGCGGCGGTGAACGTCGAAACGGTGCGCTATTACCAGCGCATCGGGCTGCTGCCCATGCCGCGCCGGGACTACGGCAGTATCCGGCGCTATTTGCCGGACGATCTGAAGCGCATCCGCTTTATCAAGCGGGCACAGAATCTGGGGTTCTCGCTGGACGAGGTCGCGGTGCTCCTGGGGCTGTCGGACGGCAGGCACTGTAAAGAGACCAAGGCGTTGGCGCAGAAAAGGCTTACCGTGGTCGAGGAAAAGATTGCCGACCTGGAGGCCATTCAGAAAGCGCTGAAAGGCCTGGTTGCAAAGTGCGCTCGGGGCAGCCGAGGCTGCGGTTGCCCGGTTATCGACGCCTTGATCGAGGAAGAGTCCTGACGGGTTTTTCCAATTGCGCCCGAATCTCCTTGGGCCGGTGACCACGCGCCGTAGATGTGCCACGGCTGCCGCCCGGGGCTTGTTGCGCCCCGCCTCCCGCGAAAAAAGTGCTTGACTCTGGAGTTGGCTCCAAGGTTTAGACTGCAATCCTGTTGCACCTATCGGCTGATCGCCGACCGAAATTGTCCGGTCGGAACCCAACAGGAGTATGACGATGCACAGTGTCACATTGAAGCTTGAGGGCATGCACTGCGACGGTTGCGCTGCGACGATCCAAATGCTGATCGAGAGAAATGACGGTGTTCGCAAAGCTGCGGTGTCGTTCAAGGAAAGCGAAGCCCGGGTGCTTTACGACCCAAAGGTCACCGCCGAGGACCAATTGACCGCGGTGATCGAAAAAAGCGGGTTCCGCGTGACCGGCCGAAGCGATGGCTGAAGCCGATCTGCTGCGCGTATTGGGACTTCCCATCGGGCTGGGATTGTTAGGATTTGTCGAGCCCTGCTCGATCGGTTCGACACTGATTTTTGTCAAGACGCTGGAAAACAAAAGCGCTTCGAGCAAGCTCGCGCAAGTCGGGACGTTCATGACCGTGCGTGCGTTGTCCATGGGGGCCTTGGGTCTGGTCGCGGTTGCGGTCGGCAGCGCTTTCCTCGGTTTGCAGAAAGCGGCGTGGATTGTTTTCGGTGCCGCCTACGGCTTGCTGGGAGTCTTGTATGTCGCGGGCAAGGCCGGACTCATCCTGCGTTCCCTCGGTCCCGGCCTGTCGCGGCTTTCGAGCGTCAATGGCGCTGCCGCGCTTGGCGCCGTATTCGCGTTCAACATTCCCGCCTGCGCCGCGCCATTCATCCTGACCTTGGTGGGAATAGCCATCGCGGGCGGTGCCGGCGGCGCTGCGCTCGCCACGGGCTTCGCCTCGCTCGCGCTGTTCGGCCTGGCGCTGTCGCTGCCCATTATGGTGGTAGTGCTGTTTCCGCGCGCCCGCGCCGCTCTCGACTGGTTGGCCGGATTGTCGCGGCGCATGCCGTTCTGGAGCGGCGTCGTGTTTATTCTCCTGGGGCTTTGGTCGGTATGGTTTGGTTTGAATGTTTCAATCGTGCCGCATTCGTGAAAGAAGGCGCAGCGTCGCGTTCGGAGATGCGTGCGCACGCTGACGAGAACGAGATGTCGCCATGAGCAGCGCAAGCGCTTCGGAATCATTACCACGCTACTGGAGCGAGGAGCCATCGAGTCGTCCCGGTCGGGCGCGAATCCGCGCCCGCATCGGCGGGCTGCATTGCTCCTTGTGCACGGGAACGATCGAGAAGGCGCTCGGGAAGCGTCCCGGAGTCGACAAGGTCGCGGTAAGCCTGACCCACGAGCAGGCGCTTATCGAGTATGACCCGAAGGTCGCGCGTCCCGAAGAGCTGCTGCAAACGCTCAAGGACATCGGCTATACCATCTCCGATCCGCGCAAGCTGCGGCCGTTCGAAGAGGAAGAAGCGGCTCTGGTACGCGAGGGGCGGCGCTTTATCGCAGCCATCGGTTTCAGTCTGGCCGCGATTGCACTGATTGCAAATCCGGCCGGGCTCTGGTCGGCGTTGCTCGCGCTGGTCGTGTTTGCAAGCCTGGTCGCGCTGTTCTTCGTGATTCTGACTCCCCGCGGGCTCGGCACAGCGATTGCAGGGGCCGTCGGTTTATGTCTGCTCGGGGCAGCGTTGTACTACGCGCGGTCTCGGGGCTGGCTGGCGGCGGCGACGCCATGGATTACGGGAGCCTTCGCGCTGGTCATGGTCTTCGCCCTCGCCAATCACATCCTGATGATGGCAATTCAGGCGCTGAAACGAGGAATTCTTAATCAGCATGTGCTGCTCGAGATCGGCGCTTTCGCCGGCATCGCCGGTGGCTTGATCGGTCTCGTCTTGCAACCGGTAGATTATCCGACCGCGTCTTTTTTTGCCGTCTCGGTGATGGTGGTTACCTACCATGTTTTCTCGGAGTGGCTGTCCCTGATCGTCAAGACCAGAAGCTCGCAGGCGGTCAAGAAGCTCCTCGACCTGCAGCCCCAGACCGCGCGCGTGGTGCGTGGCGAGCGGGAGGAGGAAATTCCGATCGAGCAGGTAAGGGTCGGCGACGGCGTGCGGATCCGCCCGGGCGAGCGCATTCCCGTGGACGGAGAGGTGATCGGCGGTCATTCGGCAGTCGATGAATCTCTGGTGAGCGGGGAGCCGATACCGGTCGAGAAAGCGCAAGGCAGCAAAGTCGTCGACGGCTCGATGAACCGTATCGGCACCCTGCTGGTGCGCGTCACTGCGATCGGCGAAGACAGCTTCCTGCAGCAGGTGATTCGGCACGTCGAGGACGCGCGTGCCTTGAAACCGGGACTACTGCACCTGGTCGATCGTGTGCTGCGGGTCTACACGCCGATCGTGCTTGCGATTGCGATCCTCGCGGCGGTCGGTTGGGCGATCGGTTCGTGGTTTCTGACCGGACAGGTCGATATCGAGCGCGCCGTGTTCGCGGGACTGAGCGTGCTGGTCATGGGCTACCCGTGCGCGGTGGGGATTTCGGCGCCGCTTTCGATCGTGCGCGGTGCGGGCGAAGCCGCGGAGCGCGGTATTCTCATGCGCACCGGTGAAGCGTTTCAAGCTTATAGGTTGGTCAAGTATGTCGTATTGGACAAGACGGGCACACTGACGCAAGGGCAGCCGCTGGTGCAGGAAATCGTCAGCCTGGGTGGATCCGAAGAAAAATTGCTGGGAATTGCGGCCGCAGCAGAAACATCTTCAGAGCATCCCCTGGCTCAGGCAATCGTAAACATTGCATTTGAGCGCAAGGTGACGCCGGTTGAGGTAACGGACTTCGCGGCAGTTCTAGGCCGCGGAGTAAGGGCTCGAATCGAGGGAGCTGCTATTTTGGTTGGAAGTCCAAGGTTTTTGGAGGAGGAAGGCGTCGACTTGGGTTCCCTTCCGTCACGTATCCGGGAATTGGAGGAACTCGGGCGTACGGTGATCGCGGTCGCGATGAACGGCAACGCACTCGGCATCATCGCGCTGGGCGACCGCCTGCGCGCCGATGCGGCGAAAACTGTCGCCGCGCTGCGCCAAGCCGGCATCATGCCCATCTTGCTGACCGGTGACAACGAGCGCGCGGCCAAGCGCGTAGCGCGCGAGGCCGGCATCGACGAAGTGTACGCGGGTGTGCTGCCTGCTGCAAAAGCGGAAATCATCCGCCGGCTGCAGCGAGCGGGCAAGGTCGCGATGGTCGGCGACGGCATCAACGACGCGCCTGCGCTGATGCAGGCGGACGTAGGCATCGCCATGGGCAGCGGCACCGACATCGCGCTCGAGTCGGCCGACATCATTATTCTCCGCAATCGTCTCGAATCGATAATCGTCGCCCACGGCATCAGCCGCCGCGGCTACCGCAAGATGGTCCAAAACGTGGTTCTGGCGTTCTGCTTTAACGGCATCGGCATTCCGCTAGCCGCGACAGGCCTGATCTACCCGGTGTGGGCTATGGCCGCAATGGCGGGCAGCGTCAGCGCGATATTCTTCAATTCGCTGTGGGGGAGGGCGTCTTTGTTTTTTGACGCGATGCGCAGCGTGGGTGGCGCTCCCCCGGGCCTTGCCGCAGATAAGGGTGAGAAACTCGCCCAATCGATGGGCGTGCCGGAAGCAAGGCGTTGATCCCATCAAATCACCGTCAACCTGTACGCATCCAGGCAACGCTCAACCGGTGATGGGAATGCTGACCATCGGCAAGGTCGCGGCGTCGTTGCAAATCAGCACGGACAGCATCCGCTTCTACGAACGCGAGGGCCTGTTGCGCCCAGCGGAAAAAACCGAGGTCACCTCTCTCGGCCTCTTGTATATGGCAGCAATGTAGGCACTATCACGCGCCGCCCCCCGGTTGACCACTTGCTGCGAAGTAACAGGATCGAGCTACTGATTGTGCAGCACGGCATGCAGGTGGCGATTTCTGCGTTCAGGAAGGTTATGGAGGACTTGCCAGCCCAGAAGCGCATGTCCAACCGCTCGACATCAGTGGCGCCGGGCGTCGTGAACTGCCTATCCCGATCCTGATTCCTATTAAACGCACGATTTTCGACTTATACGGTGTTTTGTGAAGAATCAGCGAGATAGGACCGCAATGGACCTGCATTGAATCGATCTTGGACAAATGTGTGAACCGATGATGGTGCGTGCTTGTAAGGAATCGTATCGTTGCCCTGACTAATGGCAGAGGAGAAATCCTCGGCTTCAATCAACCCAACCCAAGGAGTTTCGATATGAACAACCGTCGCATTATTTCCGCCGCAATAGGTAGTCTGCTGGCGCTGGGCATAGCCGGCGGCAGCGCCATGGCTGCCAGCAAGAGCAACATGGAAAAATGCTTTGGCATCGCCAAAGCGGGCAAGAACGATTGCTCGAGCAACAAAAGCGCGCATGCCTGTGCAGGGCAGGCGACCAGAAACAATGACCCGATGGATTTCGTCGCCGTTCCAAAAGGCACCTGCGACAAGATCGCCGGCGGCACCCTGAAACCCATGTAATGACCAAGCCCGCAACACATGCCTTGCCGTGCACCGCGAGCATCGGGTTGCGGGCGCCTCACTATCGCGCGGTCTTGGACAATTTGCCCAAGCTCGGCTGGGTGGAGGTGCACAGCGAGAATTTTTTCGGCGGCGGCGCGCCGCTGCATACCCTACTCAAGCTGCGCGAACATTATGCCGTCAGTCTGCATGGAGTCGGCATGGGGCTGGCTTCGACCACCCCGCTCGACCAGGCGCATCTAGCCGCCTTGCAGCGCCTGTGCGAGGCGGTGCAGCCCGCAGCGGTGTCCGAACACTTGTGCTGGAATTCCGCGGCGGGCATGGTGATCAACGATTTGTTGCCGTTCCCCTATACGCAGGAAGCCCTGACCCACGTATCGGCTCGCGTGCAGGCGCTGCAGGAAAAGCTCGGCCGGCAAGTCCTGGTGGAAAACCTCTCCAGCTATCTATCGTTCAAGCAGGCCGAAATGAGCGAGGGCGAGTTTCTGGGCGAACTGAGCCGGCGCACGGGATGCGGCATCCTGTTCGATGTGGAAAACCTGTATGTGAATGTGCGCAACCTGGGCGTGGATGCCACGGCCTTCATCGAGGCCCTCCCGGCCGACGCGGTAAAGGAGTATCACCTGGCCGGATATAGCGAGAGGGACGGCTGCCTGGTGGATACGCATGACCATCCGGTCTATCCCGAGGCGTGGGAATTGTACGAGCGCGTGCTGCAGCAGATCGGGCCGCGGCCCACGCTGATCGAATGGGACAGCGATATTCCGGCATTGCCGGTGCTCATGGGCGAGGCGGCGAAGGCGCAGCGGCGCATGGAGGATGTTCATGTCTGCGCTGAATGAGGTCCTGTCCGAATTCGCCGGCGCCATCGTGCGCGGCGAGGAGCCGTCGTCGCGGACAGCCGCACGCTACCGCAACTATTCGTCCGAGGTCGCGATCGGAGTCTACCGAAATAATTATCGCGGCAATCTGCACGACGCGCTCGCGGGCGCGTATCCGGTTGTCGAGCAGCTCGTGGGCAAGGATTTCTTCAGGCTGATCACGCGACAATACATCGGGGAGCACGCCTCGCACAGCGGCAACCTGCATCGTTATGGGGCGGAAATGGCCGATCTGCTCGCGTCCTTCGAACCCGCGCGCGGCTTGGCCTACCTGTCGGATGTCGCGGCGCTGGAGTGGGCTTGCCACTGCGCGTATTTCGCGGACGATGCCGCCGGGCTGGACACCGGCAAGCTGGCACAACTGTCCGCCGAACAATATCCCGACCTGATCTTGCATACCCATCCAGCCTGTCGTCTCCTGCACTCCAGCTATCCGGTTGCTGCTATCTGGCACGCTCATCAGCCAGGCGCGGACAGTGACTTCCGCATTGATCTCGATGTAGGCTCGTGCAACGCTCTGGTCAGCCGCAAGGATGATGTGGTTCTGGTCGACGACCTGTCAGATGCCGAAGCCGATTGGCTCAAACGAATACAAGGCGGCGCCTCATTGGGCGCGGCAACGGATGTCACCTTGGAACTCCATTCGGACTTCGATCTGCAATCTACCTTACCTAAACTGCTGCAACTAGGCGTTTTGATTGACGGTTAAATATCAATATCACAGGAGCTATAGCATGGGCATTTTATCGCGCATTGGTCGTTTTTATTACACCGCCTCGCATTGGCCGGAATGGCTTGCGCCGCTGATGGACCTGGGCTTGCGCCTGTATTTGGCAAACGTATTTTTCAAGTCCGGCCTGACCAAGGTGCAGAGCTGGAGCAGCACTCTGTATCTTTTCAGCGACGTATATCATGTGCCGCTGTTGCCGCCGGCAGTGGCAGCGACCATGGCGGCGAGTGCGGAGCTCGGTCTCTCTGCCCTGCTGGTGATCGGCCTGCTCGGCCGGTTTTCGGCAGCGGGGCTTTTCATCCTAAACGTGGTCGCGGTCATTTCCTATTCCGACCTGAGCGAAGCGGGCCTCAATCAGCACCTGTCCTGGGGCATACTGCTCGCCGTGCTGCTGATCGCGAGTCGCTGGCAATGGTCCGTGGACGCGTGGCTGGAGAAGCGCATAAGAGTAACCGGTAAAACCTGATCCCGTCGTCCGCAATGACGATGGAGCCTGCGAAGTATTTTGTCGCGCTGCGCCAGCCATCGGATATCCTTACTTACCACGCAACGCCGCGTCTCGATCCGACCGTGGTCCTTGCCGATCTCGGTGTGCTCGCTAAAGCGCACCGTCTTCAGGCCCCGCGCATCATGCGCGGCGAATAACTCGCGCAGCCCCTCGCACAAGCCTGGCTGGTTTTCCTTGACCGCCAACACGTAATCGGCCCCGCCCTGCACGATCTTCTGGGCGATCGCCTGTTGACAGCCCATCGCATCGATCGTTACCACCGCCCCCTTGAGTAACAAAGCCTCCAACAACTGCGGGATCGCGGTGATCTCGTTGCTCTTGGCGTCGGTCTTGACCTGTCCCAGGCTCACCCGCAACGCCCCGCAGTAGGCCGACACCAGATGAATCGCCCCCTGGCCCAGCCGATGCGAGCGGCGCACCGTCTTGCCATCAATGGCCACCACCTTGCCTTTCAGCCCCTGGCACAGCCCACCCACCCAGCGCACGAAGCAGGCTTCGAAGTGCTTGGCATCGAGCATCGCAAATATCCGCCCGAACGTGTCATGCGATGACCCTGCTTTTACACGCATTGGAGATTGCGTCGCTACTGCGGTCGTGGTATTTACGTATCTAGGCAGACGGCAGCCAGCCCCAGGCGGGCAGCGTTGTCTGTATAGTCAGATTCATTTGGAGGTGCTAACGGATCATGGTTCGTCTTGCTGATCTTTCGGAGCCGGAGCGCAATTACCTGCTCGGTAGAACCAAGGAGCTGACGGGATTCGACGGGCGTCCCTGGGTTGCCGGACCGCCGTTGAATAAGCGCCGGGTCGCCATCATTACGACCTCGGGCATCCATCGCGAGGGGGATCGGCCGTTTGGCGATGGCGCGGCGGATGTGGACTACCGTGTTATCCCGGGTGATATGAGCGCCGGCGAGTTGGTGATGAGCCACGTTTCAGTGAATTTCGATCGAACCGGCTTTTTCAGCAGGACATCAACGTCGTTTTTCCCATCGACCGGCTGAAGGAGCTGGCGGTCGAAGGTGCGATAGGCGAAGTGGCCGACTACCACTATTCCTTCATGGGCGCGCCGCCACCGCGCAGTCTCGAGCAGAAGGCGCGCCAGCTCGCCGGGATGCTCAAGAAGGATCGTGTCGACGCGGTATTGCTGACACCGGTCTGACCGCATTGCACGGGCGCCGTGGGCGCCCTAGGTCACTACCTCGAAGAAGAGGGCATTCCGACGACGCAGATTTCGCTGGTGCGGGAGCACACTGCGGCCATGAATCCGCCGCGGGCGCTGTGGGTTTCGTTCATTCTCGGGCGGCCCTTAGGCGTCCCCAACGACGCTGCGTTCCAGCGGCGCGTACTGCTTGCCGTCCTGGGCCTTCTGGAGGCGAAGTCCGGCCCGGTACTCGAGGACTATCCTGAAGATGCGCCGCGTCCACTGGATCAAGAGCCGGAGGGATTCGCCTGTCCGTTCACGCTCAGCCGTCCGCCCGGGAATAGCGATCTGGCGAGTGAACTGCAACGGGAAGTCGCCGAGCTCGTGCCCTGGCACGAACTGTCGCAAAGAAAGCGCGGGCGCACGACGGCGGGCATGAGCGGACTGTCTGCAGAGGCGGCTGCCAGGTTTGTAACGGATTTCATTGCCGATCCGTCCATACCGGGCTATCGCGATGATCTGACGCCCGTGGGCGCGTTGCGGCTCGTTTGCCACGATCTGAAGGCTTACTATTTCGAAGCCGCAGCCGCTCAGCCAGGCGCGCGTGCGGCAATGGAAGCGGAGCACTGGTTCTGGCGCGAAACCGTGATCGGTCAAGTGTTCCTCAAGCTGCGCGAGCTGTGCATGGCCGGCGAAGACAAGGCGCTGCGGCACTTCGGCGCAAAAAACGTGGTGCCGATGGCGATCAGCGCAAAGCTCGACGAGGTTCGCTGATCCGCGCGAACCGGCCGTGCCGAGCGAGAAACGCCTTGAATCCCGATCGCTTGAGTGCTATCTAGGCGCGTTAGCAGCAGCAGCCACCTTTTTTGGATTGATGACTTTGAGCTGCGCTGGTCGCATCCACGCCATAGCCCGCGTCTTTGACGGCGGATTTTAGCTGATCGAGCGAAGCTTGCCGCTCGTCGAATTGCACTGTCGCTTCGCCAGCTGAGAGCGACACATCCACGTTCCCTACTCCGCCAATCGCTTTCAGTGCCTGCGTTACATTGCTGATGCAGCCGCCGCATGTCATGCCGGTTACCTTCACAATTTCAGTTTGCATGCTGATGCCTCTTTCAATTTGATGGAAGCCAAGCATGTGCTGAATCTTCGGCCGTATCTGTGCGGTAACACGCGTTACCGGGCGACCGTAAACTCTGTCGCGCCGGAACATGCCCGGACGTGGATATCGGATAGCCGGCCCGAGTGGCCCCATCCCGACGGCTATGTTCGCCGACGAACAGACCGGATTGGAGGAAGTGGTCATTCTTGCGCATCGGGTGCCTTTTGGCGCATTCGGCTCGATTGTCCGAACGGGGCCTCCGACATCGACTTCATGATCTGACGTACGTCATGGCTCCGATGTCGCCACGGAGCGAGTTCGGGGGCAGGACCCTTATCAAGAGTGCATCGGCGTCCTCGGCGCCGGGGCAGCGCGAATCTGGAGCTAGCGCCATGAAGACGCATGACACTGTCACCGATCCGGTATGCAATATGTCCATCAAGCCGGAAGCCGCTGCAGCAACGGCGACGTATCTAGAGCAGACGTACTATTTTTGCTCAGCGGGCTGCCACGCCAAATTCGTGAAGGACCCGGCGACTTATGTTGGCGGGCGTTCCGGTGGCGCGTCCGATGCGGACCCTACACCGCACAAGCCGCACGCCTCTCCCGCTGTCGCGGGCAAGGCAGCGCCGGGGCCGGGCAAGGCGGCGCTGGCGCCGGGAAAGAGTGCCGTCATCTACACTTGCCCGATGCACCCCGAGGTGCGCCAGCCGGGGCCGGGCGCCTGCCCCAAGTGCGGCATGGCGCTGGAGCCCGAAATCCCGGATGCCGCGCCGTCGGTGGAATACACCTGCCCGATGCATCCGGAGATCGTTCGCAGCGAGCCCGGCAACTGCCCGATCTGCGGCATGGCGCTGGAGCCGCGCACGCCGCCGGCTGCCGCGGAGGAAAACGCAGAACTCATCGACATGACGCGGCGCTTCTGGATCAGCACCGCGCTGGCGCTGGCGGTATTTGTCCTCGCCATGGGCGCCGAATTCTTCCCGGATCTCGTGAGCGGGCTGATTTCCCCCGGACCTGTGCACTGGCTCGAATTCGTGCTGGCCACGCCGGTCGTGCTTTGGGGCGGCTGGCCCTTCTTCGTGCGCGGCTGGCAGTCGGTGGTGAACCGCCATCTCAACATGTTCTCGCTGATCGCCCTGGGCGTCGGCGTGGCCTGGATCTACAGCACAGTGGGTCTGTTGCTGCCCCGGTTGTTTCCGCCGTCGATGCGCGCTGAAAGCGGATTGGTTCCGGTCTATTTTGAAGCAGCCGCCATGATCGTTGCGCTGGTGCTGCTCGGCCAGGTGATGGAACTGCGCGCGCGCAGCCGCACCGGCGCCGCCATCAAATTGCTGCTCGGTCTGGCGCCCAAGACCGCGCGCATCGTGCGCAGCGACGGACGCGAGGAGGATCTGCCGCTGGAGCAGGTGCAGCCCGGCGACATCCTGCGCGTACGCCCGGGCGAGAAAGTCCCCGTCGATGGCGTCGTCACGGAAGGCTCGAGTTCGGTGGACGAAGCCATGGTGACCGGCGAACCGATCCCGACGGAAAAGCACGCGGGCGAACGCCTCATCGGCGCCACGGTCAACGGCACCGGCAGCCTGCTGATGCGCGCCGAGCGTGTCGGCGCCGACACGCTCCTCGCGCAGATCGTCCGCATGGTTGCCCAGGCGCAGCGCAGCCGCGCGCCGATTCAGCAGCTCGCCGATAGCGTCGCCGGCTGGTTCGTCCCCGCGGTCATGCTTGCCGCCGTGGCGACGCTGGTCGCTTGGTACGTCTGGGGACCGGAACCGCGGCTCGCGCACGCCATCATCAATGCGGTGGCTGTGCTGATCATCGCCTGCCCCTGCGCCCTGGGTTTGGCGACCCCGATGGCGATCATGGTCGGAACCGGACGCGGCGCCACGGCCGGCGTGCTGATCAAGAACGCCGAGGCGCTGGAGATTCTGGAGAAAGTGGATACGCTGGTCACCGACAAAACCGGCACCCTGACCTTGGGCAAGCCCAGACTGACTGCGGTTGTCGCCGCCCAGGGCTTCGGCGAAGACGAGATCCTGCGACTGGGCGCGAGCCTCGAACGCGCCAGTGAGCATCCGCTAGCCGCGGCCATCACCTCCGGCGCGGAGGAAAAGGGCCTGACCCTGACTAAAGTCGACACCTTCGAATCGCACACCGGCAAGGGCGTGACCGGGAAAATAGATGCACGGCAGGTGGCGATCGGCAATGCCAAATTGATGGAAGCACTGAAGGTCGTGCCCGGCGCACTGGCGGCGCAGGCCGAAGCCATGCGCGCCGAAGGGCAGACGGTGATGTTCGTTGCGGTGGACGGCAAGCCCGCCGGACTGATAGGCGTCGCCGATCCGGTAAAGGATACGAGTGCGGAAGCAATCAGTCAGTTGCACGAAGAAGGCCTGCAAATCGTGATGCTCACCGGTGACAGCCAGGCGACGGCTGAAGCGGTGGCGAAGAAGCTCGGTATCGACCGCGTCATCGCCGGCGTGCTGCCGGAGCAGAAGGTGGAACTCATCCAGAAGCTGCAGGCCGAGGGCCGCATCGTCGCCATGGCGGGCGACGGCATCAACGACGCCCCCGCCTTGGCGCAGGCCCAGGTCGGAATCGCCATGGGAACGGGAACCGACGTGGCAATGGAGAGCGCCGGAGTGACCTTGATCAAGGGAGATCTGCGCGGCATTGTCCGCGCCCGGCGGCTGAGCCGCGCCACGCTGCGCAACATCCGGCAGAACCTGTTCTTCGCTTTCATCTATAACGCGCTCGGCGTGCCGATAGCCGCCGGCGTGCTATATCCGTTTTTCGGGCTGCTGCTCTCGCCGATCATCGCTGCCGCCGCCATGAGTTTCAGCTCCGTGTCGGTGGTGACGAATGCGCTGCGGCTCAACCGGGTGAAGCTGTAGAAGTCAGAGGCAAAAACACCGGAGGTTCAAAATGCTTGATGGAGTAATGCTTCTGTGGTTTCTCCTTACCGGACTGTCCTTGTTGTTCGTAGTGGTTGACATTCGCTCTACACCGGCATCCCCAGTGCTCAAGTGGGGGTTCATATTGCTGACTGCGTACACGGGCCCGGTGGGTGCATTTCTTTACGTATTGGGTTGTCGGGAACCGCTACCCGGGCTGCATGAACGCTACGTCGCCACACGCTGGCGGCAGGTCCTGGGTTCGACCATGCATTGTGTGGCCGGCGATGGCGTGGGCATCCTGGCGGGCGCGGTTATCGCCAGCCTATTTCATTTAGCCAAAGTCACGGATATCGCGCTGGAGTATGCCTTGGGCTTTGGCTTCGGATGGAGCATCTTCCAGGCTCTGTTCATGCGGGGCATGGCCGGTGGCTCCTATAGGCGTTCGCTCACCAATACTTTCTTTCCTGAGTTGCTGTCCATGAACTGCCTCATGGCTGGCATGGTGCCAGTGATGATCTTGGCGATGAAAAGCGTTCCGGCGAGCCGCGATCCGTCCGCACCGGCATTCTGGTTCGTCATGTCCATGGCCCTGCTGGTCGGTTTCATCACTGCGTATCCGATGAATTGGTGGCTGGTTTCCAGAAGCATGAAACACGGCATGATGACGGTGCGACCATCACACGAGCCTACGACCGGTGAAGCAAAAGAGAGCATGCATGACAATCACACGCCTAGCGAACGCACTGGCGGCGAGCAAGGAAGAACCATGGTGCCAATGGCGGGGGACGTGAAGCCGGTATCAGGCAGCGCCCTCTCGTGGATGACAGCCCTCTCATTCTTGGTGCTTGGGGCGGGGCTATCCGTCGCTGTTATTTCCGCTGGCATGTAGCGCGTTGATATTCACACCGAAGACGTTCTGGCGGAAAACGCGGCGCTGATCGCGCATATCAGACCCGCATTTGGCCGCCCACTTTGTAGCCGCTCCGCGGTGACGACAACGTACGCGCAGCAGGATCGACTCTTGCTCGCCGTTCTGGCGACCACTGCGTTCGCGGAGCCAAATTCAAGCCCCAATGCGCCGCTACGCGCAGGAAGGGGCGCATTGGTGTTAGTGCTTCCGGTTTTGTAGTGCCGCGTAGACGCCGCCGAGGACGGTCCCAAAAATCACGTGGAGCACGAGTGTCATGACCGGGGCGACCATGCCGAACTTCATGCCGAAGAGACCGGCGCCGGCCATCGGCATGACGGCTACCATCATCAGCAGCCAGGCCCCGACGCCGAACATCACGCCTTTCAGCCAGAGGCTGCCCCCGGGGAGGCTGGGTGCGAGGAGCGCAAACAGCCCGCCCCAAATGACTGTACCGATCATGAAGTGTGCAATCCAGCCCATGGCCAGGCCGCTACCCATCATGGTGCTCAGCATCGAGATGACGTCGAGTTCGGGCATAAGCCCCATCGCCGACTTCATCACCATGAGCAGCGAGAGAACCACGGTCGCCACGAAACCGGCAATTACGCCTTTTACGATATTGTTCATTACGAGTCTCCTTTAGTTTTAGCTAACTGGAATCGAAATTACTTGGTCGGCCAGTCGAGCCAAAAGCTTACAGTCTGTTCGGCGCGCCGCGATTTCGCTTCCGGTACCCGCGCGCTGCGAGCGCCCTGACGCTCAGGCCGCGCCAGGGGCGTTTAGTTTCTCCGGATATCGGCTTGGTCGTGGGCACGCGGTGCGCGCCGTATTTAGCGTGACTTCGATCCGAGCTTTTCCGTAGCAAGCGCCGTGCCCAGAACGCGGGCGCGAATCTTTTCGAAGGCGATGTCGCGCGCGGTCGAGGTGTCGTCTCCGAACGGTGAAAATCCGCAATCATCGGTCGTGCCCAGGCGCTCGGGCGCGATAAACTCCGCCGCCTCCAACACGCGATCGCGCACCTGCTCCGGGCTCTCGACTGCCTGCTTGATCGGGTCGATGACGCCGATAAAGATGCGCTGATCGGGTTTGGCGCATTCCTGAATGATGCGCAAGACCCTGACGCGATCTGGCTCGCCCGCGAGCGCGATGAAGAAATTGCCCGCATTCAGTGCGAACAGATCAGGCAGCAGGTCGGCATAGTCCACATCGGCGCTGTGGGTGGAATCGTGATCGCCTCCGGGGCAGGTGTGCACCCCGATGCGTTTTCGTTCCTCGGCGGAAAAGCGATCGAGTACGCGATTGTTCAGGCCGACGAACTGTTTAAGCAGGTCCTTGCTCGGATCCAGCTTCACCGACAACCTGCCCTCGGTAAAGTCGACCTGAACGCTGCCGGCGCCTTTCTGCAGGCAGCGCCGGATGTCGCTTTCCGCTTCGCGCACGAGATCGGACAGGAACGCCTCCTGCGAATACCCCGGGATGCCGTCCTGCGGATACAGCAGGCTCAGCGCCGACGCGGAGATCACGGCCTGCTTCAGCGGAAGTTTTGTGTGTTTTCGCGCTTCTTCGAGATAGCTGTCACAGTAGACGCGATAACGGAAAGGCCCCGCGGTCAGGCGCGGCAGTTGGCGGAAGTGGCCGTCGGCGAATGGTATCTTTACGCCGTCGGGGGCGAGATTGGGGAGACCATGGATCGGATAGGTGGCAAAGCTCGGCTTGCTCTGCTCCCCGTCCGTGATAATGGGCGAACCCGTGGCCTCGAAGCGGCGGATGGTGTCCCGGATCGCGGACTGATACAGCGCGTCGAGCTCGGACTGCGAAATGCGCGCTTCGGATAAAGCCTGCACGCCTTCGATCAGCTCTCTTGGGCGTGGCACGCTGCCGATAGGTTCAGTCGGAATGGTCATCGAATCGTCCTCCTTCAGTGAAATTGGCCCTGTCGGGCCGAAGCATGATATTTCCCCCGATGTCGAACGCAGGCTCCGTTGGTGTCCAAGCCTCCGGGTTCACCGGAAGGTTTAGTATCAACTCGGTGCTGACGCAAGCAGGTTCGGGAGGGCGCTAAGCTCCGATATCTCCCCGTCTGGAGTCGCCGGAATCCGTTCCGGGGCCTGCCCGAAGCGGTTGCACCACACCACGCGCATGCCGAATGCCTTGGCCGAGAAGGCATCCCAGGCGTTCGAGGACAAGAAACAGATGCGCGACGGGGCGAGTTCCAGGCGATCGCAGGCAAGCTGATAGACGGACGGATGCGGCTTGTACACGCCCACCTCTTCCACGGAAAGCACGGCATCGAACATTCGATGCAGGCCCGCGCGATTGACGACTGCCTCGAGCATGGCGGGGGTGCCGTTGGAGAGGATTGCCAGTTTCCTGCCCGTCGCCTTCAGTCGCCGCAGCGTTTCCGGCACCTCGGGATAGGTGGTCAACTTCAGGTAGAGATCCATTAGCCGCTCGCGCAGGCCCGGGCGCTCGATATTGAGCGTGGCGAGCGCAAAATCCAGCGCTTCGCCGGTAACCTGCCAGAAATCGGCATGGTGGCCGGCTAGGCTGCGCAGCCAGGTGTATTGAAGTTGCTTTTGCCGCCACAGATCGGAAACGCGCTGCCAGTCCTCGCCCAGCTCGCCGCGGGCGACACTCGCCGCGCTGTTGAAGTCGAAAAGCGTGCCGTAGGCGTCGAATACGCATGCGTCGACGTCAAGAAGCGGTTTCGGGCTCATCGGTTTGGTTCTCCAACGTCGGGTTGGTCATTTATCCGGTTTATGGGTACTGCGTCAAGCGTCACAACACTGCAGTGCAAGAAAATTCGCGCTAGGGCCTACTCCGGGAATCGGACCTTGTATCGGGCGAGGGCGTTCTCACGATGCGCCAGCGCGAACAGGCACCGTACGGACTGCTGTCGCGCGGTGCCTGCTTCTGCCGGGGCGTTCTACCTTACCAAGGAAATTCCCGGTGCTGTATGTCGTCTATTACCGACTTGGCTTCTTCTACAGTGCAGTAGCCTTTCGCGCCGGCATGCTGTTCGAAGATAGCGGTCATTGCAGCCAGGAATTCTTTCTTGCTCACCTTCCCGTCGTGGTTCGCATCCATTGCCATTGACTTGACGCTCGTCGCGGAACAGGGATTCGCGTCCGCGGCAAAGCTCGGGTTCGCAGCAAGAACAGTCAGGCCCAGCAGCACAGCACCGCCCAGTGACTTCATGTTTAACGATTTCATCTTCATTTGTATCTCCTTTACTATGAGGTTAGGCCGTTGTGTTACCGACCATGCGACATAGTCGGTCAGCTCATCACATTTCTTACATCGAAATCGTGGACAAGGTGCCAACAGGGCAATCGCAGTTGCGCGGGGGTACGCGATATCCTTGAAAAACCTGGCGCTAGGTCGCAGGACCTCGAGATCGGCAGTATTGCGGACGGAGGCTCCAGGCTGGGATCAACGATGATTCTGTAAGGTTTTGCCGGAACCGCATGTCTATTCCACTGGCAGGGGAGTGTCGCGCTACCCCCAGGCCACCTCTGGTTCTTACCTCATAGCGCTTTCCTTAGGAGATTACAGCATGCAAAAGAGACTTATCGCCTTGGCAGTCGCGGGTCTGGTGTCCGCACCGGCTTTCGCGTAGTCGCAAGTCAGCATCTACGGCATTGTCGACGAAGCGATCGATTCCGGTAACTATGGTGGCGCCAGCGGCCGGGTAAGCCGCCTCACCAGCGGCGGCTATTCCTCCTCACGCTTGGGTTTTACCGGAAGCGAGGATTTGGGAAATGGTATGAAAGCCAATTTCAGGCTGGAAACAGGCCTGTCGGCGAACAACGGCAACCTTGATAACACCAAAGGCCAGCTGTTCCAGCGAAGGTCAACCGTCGGCCTGAGCGGCAGCAACTGGGGCAGCGTGAATTTCGGTCGCCAGTTCAGCCCGCTGTATGATATCCAGTACATGGCCAATATTTTTCGCAACGTGGGCGCCGGCGCTACCTATGCGCTGACCAACGTCGGGCAGACGCGTATCAACAACTCGATCCGCTATGACTCGCCCAGCATCAATGGTTTCACCGCCGCAGCGATGTACTCGTTAGGTGATACCGGCACCGGCTCAGTCGCCACCGTCGACCCGAAGGACTTGGGGCGGCATAGCGGCGCCAACCTGCGTTATGACAACGGTCCAGTGAAGCTCGGCCTCGGCTGGAGCAACCAGAAATCCATGGCCACCGTGGCGGGAAGCGTGGACGAGCTGAAGACCACGGCATTGACCGGGTCATATGACTTCAAGGTCGTCGCGATCAACGCGGGCTGGCAGCAATCGAGGAACGATGCAAGCCCGCGCACGTCTGATAATCGTGTCTGGACTCTGGGTGCCACCGTCCCGGTGTTCGGCAATGACTCGGTCAAGGTTGCCTACAACGACTTGCACAACAAGCTGCTTACCGACAGCGATGTCAAGTTGATTTCTCTGGGTTACGTGCACCCAATGTCCAAGCGCACCACGCTTTACGGCACCTGGGCAAAAATGACCAACGAACGCTCGGCAGCTTACACCTTGTACCAGGCACCCGTGGGTGGCACAGCAGGATATGACCCAAGCGCTGTGCAGGTCGGCATCGCGCACAGCTTCTAACCGACTCGAGTATAAACGGCCACCTCCGGGTGGCCGTTCCATTGTGTGCGCCGCCACCTTCAATCCAAGCACTGGTGCGGTTTCCAGACCAATGGAGCCGAATCTTGGCTACGCAACGCGCGAAGTCCAACTAGGCGTTGCCGGTGGCTGCGTTGCGATCACCGCAATCGCAAGGCCAGCATGGCTGCGGCACGCGGCGCACAGCACACAGCGTTACAGCAATGCCTTGATCTGCGCCTCGATCTCATCGCCGGTCAAATGGCCTAGATGTTTAAGGCGCACTATGCCCTTTCGGTCGATAATGTAGAGAGTCGGTACGCCGACGATGCGGCCATAGCCCTGACGGATGGTGTCAGAGCGCATGGCGACCGGGAAAGTGTATCCATGGGCGCGCCAAAATTCGTTCACTTCAGCTGGGTCCCGGTCGAGGGAAACCGCGATGATTTCCAGGTCGCGCGGCTTGTACGTATCGTAGAGTTTCTGGAACTCCGGTAGTTCGCTCGCGCAGATTGGACACCAGGTCGCCCAGAAGAGCTGCACGACCACTTTGCCTTCAGTCTGGCGCGCAGTGAGGACCTTGCCGTCAATGAGCGTGGCGTCCAGTTTCGGCGCCGCCTGACCCTCTTGCAAATCCGCGTGCGCGGTCAGGGCGAAAGTGCTGAACAGTAACAGCGCGACACACTGGCGAATCGATTTCATCACTTCTCCTCCGGGGATGACTGCGAGCGTAGACCGCAAACGGCGCCGGGCCGGCTCAGTCGCCGTCCTTTTCGAACGTTTCGGGGAGTTTGCGCGAGGTGTGGCGCAGAAAATCCATCTGGCGGTTGAAATTCGTGCAGCGCGCGCACATCGCGCGGTGCAGGCGAAGCAGGAGGCGTTCCGGCGGCGTCAGCGGCGTATCCATCGCCTGCGACGAAAGCCTGGCGGCTTCCTCGCAAGAATGCATCAGCTTACTCATTCTGCCTCCCGAACCAGTGTTTGCCGAGACAGGTGCGCAAGCTCGACCTCGCCCGAAACAGTATTACATGCAGGTTAGACGTCGAAATCTCGAGCTTCTTACAGATTTCTTCCGATGCCAGGCCCATCACTTCGCGCATCGAGAACACCTGCGCATCGCGCGGGGACAGGCGCTGGCAGCGCTCCTGGTACACGCGCCAGAACTGGCTCGACTCGAGCGCGGCATCGGGCCTGCCCCAGTCCGCCGGCGGATCGACCCATTTGCCGTTTGCGTTGAACGGCCCGTCCCCGGAATCGGTGTCTTCTCCCAGCGCTACCGCGTCTGCGGGCAGACCGCGGATGCGACTGCGGGTCAGATCGATGATTTTGTTTTTCAGGATGACGGTGAGCCAGGTGCGCAGCTGCGAGCGGCCCTGAAACTGCTCGCGCTGGGCAAGCGCAGCCATCATCGTGTCCTGCACCGCGTCTTCGGCAAGCGATGAATCCCGCAGATGAAACTGCGCGTAGCGCTGCAGGTATGTGCGGTGCGTCTCGAGGGAATGCGCGTGCTCGTTTTCGTCGGCCATCTCAGTCACCTCTGCGGATCGTGATCGTCGTTAAATGGCAGCGCGCGCGGGCTGCGCGATTTATCAGATCGGAACGGGCCGCCTGGAACCCGGCCGATCCGGCGAACGTCGAAGCTGATCCTGACCATATCGCTGTCGCTAATCCCGGTACGCGCAATTGCAAGCTGGCGCTGGGTGAACTGATGCCGTGCGCAGTCTGCTCGTGCCACTTGGTCGCGAGGCACGAGGTTTTTCTTACAGGCGCGCTTCGGGCCGGATTGAAAGGCGGCCGCGTAAAGGAGATTGGACTATTCCGGCCGCGCTGGCGGTGCGCGGCGCGATGGCGCGGCTGGCGAAATCGCGAGTGTGACGTGGCTCACAGACCGCGAGCTCAGTCCTTTTCTTTCTCGAGTATCTCGGGAAGCTTACCGGACGCGCGGCGCAGAAATTCGATCTGGCGCGAGAAATTGCTGCAGCGATCGCACAGCAGCAGGTGCATGCGGAGCAACGTGCGTTCCCATAGCGTCAGCGGCGCATCCATCGCCCGGGACGAAATTTCGGAGGCCTCCTCGCACGAATACATAAACTTACTCATGCTGTCCTCCAAACCAGTTCTTGCTCAAGCAGTTACGCAAGCTCAGCCTCGCTCTAAACAGGATCACATGCAGGTTAGACGTCGAAATCTCGATTTTCTTACAAATTTCTTCGGACGACAGTCCCATCACTTCGCGCATCGAGAACACCATCGCGTCGCGCTTGGACATATGCTGGCAGCATTCCTGATAGACCGCCCAGAACTGGCTGGATTCGAGCGCGGCATCGGGCATCCCCCAATCTGCCGGCGGATCGACCCACTTGCCCTTGGCGTTGAAGGCGCCATCGCCGGATACTTCGTCCTCCCCTAACGCAAACGCGTCTGCTGGCAGACCACGGCTGCGGCTGCGGGTCAGGTCGACGATCTTGTGCTTGAGGATGCCCGTGAGCCAGGTGCGCAGTTGCGAGCGAGCCTCGAAGGCTTCGCGTTGAGCGAGCGCAGCCATGAGCGTGTCCTGGACCGCGTCTTCGGCGAGCGAAGCGTCGCGCAGGTGGAATTGCGCGTAGCGGAGCAGATACTTTCGGTGCGTCTCCAAGCCGTGCGCGTGTTCGTCTTGTTCGGTCATCCGGCTCCCCTATCTCGAAAACTGTCCCGTGGCAGCGCCTGTCCTGTGGCAGCGCGCGCGGACCGGGTATTTTGACATAAATTCCGAGTAGAACATGTTCCCACGAGATGTCTATGAATGGAACATGGGCATTGCCGGATCTGGCGGGGGCGAAGCGCCGATGGCGCCGCGGCGTCCCGCCGGGCCTGAGATGTTTTGTAAGGAATTGGCCGAGTTGCACGACTACTTCGACAGCAGGGCAGCGCACCGCTCCCGGCCCAACCATATCCCGGCCTTTTCGGATCTTTAGGAGACTCAATATGAACGTGCTCAAACAACCCCTCAAACTCGCGATAGCCGGCGCCCTGGCGTTTGCGCTTAGCGGTCCGGTCTTCGCGGCAAACCCGTGCGCGGCGAAGAACCCATGTGCGGCGCAGACCGCCAACCCGTGCGCGGCGAAGAACCCCTGTGCTGCCAAGACGGCAAACCCCTGCGCAGCCAAGAACCCGTGCGCGGCGAAAAATCCCTGCGCGGCCAGGAATTAAGGCCATAGACGCCAGCCGCCTTTCGCCGGCCAGCGCAGGCCGAGGGCGGCTGCGCCGTCAACGATCGACATAAGGAGGCATCCGCCATGCATTTCCGCGCAGGACCGCTGAAGACCGCCGTCGCCGGTGTATTCGCACTGGCCCTCGCCGGCCCCGTGCTTGCTCAGAATCCCTGCGCCGCCAAAAGCGCCAACCCTTGCGCAGCGCAGAATCCGTGTGCGGCAAAGAATCCCTGCGCGGCCAAGAACCCGTGCGCAGTTAAAAAGTAAGCTCGTGGTGCGCCTGCGTCTGCTCGGGCGGCGGCGTGCGGGGAGGGGCCTTGGTCTCTTCCTGCTATTGATTCTGGCCGTGCTCGCCGGCTGGTCCGAGACCGCGCTGCCGAGTTCCGCGCTCGCGGGTACAGACGGCATCGTGCAGTTTCTGGATAAGTATTGGCAGCGGCCGCTCGCTCCTCAGGGCGCGGCGCCGTCCAGTTTCACGCCGCTCGAAGCGGCGCTCGACCCCGCGTCCTGCGGCACTTGTCATGTGCAACAGTTCCGGGACTGGAGCGGCGCCCGGCACGCCAAAGCCATGGGACCGGGCGTGATGGGGCAGTTGATGAACATGGCACCGCAGGCGCGCGAAGAGCAGCAAGGGTGCATCCGCTGCCACGCGCCGCTGGCCGAACAGGCAGACAGCCTAGTTGCGGCACTTACGCGGCCCAACGCGCGCAAGGGCGCTGCTTTGCACGAGGAAGGTGTGGTCTGCGCCGCCTGCCATGTACGCGGCGACCGGCGCTTCGGGCCGGCGCGACGCGATGGCTCGGTGCCGAAACCGGACGAGCAACTGCCGCATGGCGGTTGGCAGGTGAGCGCCGCGTTCGCCGATTCGCGCTTCTGCGCTTCCTGCCACCAGTTCCCTGCGGACGGTTACGCGCTGAACGGAAAGCTGCTCGAGAACACCTACGAGGAATGGAAGGCGAGTCCCTATGCGCGCGAGGGCAAACAGTGCCAGTCCTGCCACATGCCCGACCGGCGCCATCTCTGGCGCGGCATCCATGATCCCGACATGGCCCGCGCAGGGGTAACGATTGACGTCGTGCCGCCGCGCATCGAGGCCGGCGCCGTGCGCGGCGCGCTGACCGTGCGCAATACCGGCACCGGGCACGATTTCCCGACCTACGTTACGCCGAAGGTGGTCGTCGAGATGTTCCAGGAAGATTCGGCCGGGCGCGCCGTCCCCGGCACGCGGCGCGAATATGTGATCGCGCGCCAAGTGCCGCTCGACCTGTCGCGTGAGATCTCCGATACGCGGCTGGCCGCGGGCGCGCAGGCGGTGCTGGACTACGCGGTCCCGCGGCAGCAACGCGCGGCGACCCTGGTCTATCGTGTGAGGGTCGAGCCGGACGCGTTCTATACCGGACTGTACCGTTCGTTGCTCGCCGAAGGCGCCGGCAAGGGTGAGCCGATGATCCGCCAGGCGCTGGCCGACTCGCTCGCCTCGCACTACACGTTGTTCGAGGAGCGCCGCCCGCTCGGCGCGGAGGCAAAATGAACGCGGCGAGGATGTTGACCGCAGGCGCTTGCGATTTCTCTGCGCTTACGCGACCGGCGCTGCACCTCATGCGCAGTGCCGGCGCCGAGGTGCTGGAGTGCCAACGGGTGCTGGACAAGGGCGGGCTGAACGTCGTCGGCGAAATGCTGCGCGGGCAGGGCGAGTTCGTCGAATACGAGCACTACCCGGTGGACGACGTCTTCGACGCAGACACGCACGCGCAGTACTACTACCATGCCCACCGCGGCAGCGAGGGCGAACACGGCCATTTTCATACCTTCCTGCGGGCGCCCGGGATGCCCGCCGGCGTGGCGCCCGCGATATACGCGGGTGACGAACCCTGGCCTGCGGGCGATCAGGCACTGTCGCATCTGATTGCCATTTCAATGGATGCCTATGGCTTGCCGATCGGTTTGTTTACCGTGAACCGCTGGGTTACCGGCGACACCTGGTATCCGGCGCGCGACGTGGTCGCCATGCTCGACGGCTTCGCCATCGACCACGCCAACCCTTCCTGGCCGGTGAACCGCTGGATCGGCGCCATGCTGCGGCTGTTCCGGCTACAGATCGAGGCGCTCATCTTCGCGCGCGACCAGACTCTGGCGGCGTGGACGCGCAGTCACCCCGGCCGGGATGTCTTCGAGGACCGCGAACTGGAGATCATGAGCCACACCGCGATTTCGGTGGAGCTGCAGATCGCCGCGGTCGCGGCGGCGCTGCGCCCGATCCCGCGCCGGATCCCAGGCTGATCGTCGGCAACCAAACATCCACCACAAGAGGAAAGGCCCATGCTAAAAACGCTCCGATTATCGCTGCTCCCCGTCCTTCTGCTCGCGTTCGCCGCTAACCACGCCGGTGCCCAGTCCACCGCCACCCTGCCCGGCACGCATACCGTCGTTTCGGCCTTTGGTTTCGACGCGCTGGCCGCGCGCCTGGAACAGGCAATAGCGGCGAACAAAATGGGCTTGGTCGCACAGGCGAGTGCGAGCCGCGGCGCGGCCGCGCGCGGCGTGAAAATCCCCGGTAATCTGGTGCTGATGGTGTTTCGCAACGATTACGCGGTGAGAATGCTCGCGGCAAGCGTGCCGGCCGGCATCGAAGCGCCGCTGCGTTTGTACGTGACCGAGGACGCGAACGGCAAGGCGAGTGTGACCTGGCGCGACCCGAGTGCGGTGTTTGCGCCTTATGGCAGCGCCGAGCTCGACGCGATGGCGCGCGAGCTCGACCCGGTGTTCGAGCAAATTGTCCGCGATGCTACAGGTAGCTGACGCAGGCGGCCTCGCGCGCGCTGCGCGGCCGGTGCGGTGGCTGGCGCTGCTGCCCGCGCTGCTCGTGTTGGCCGCGCTTGGCGTGGTGCTCGCTGCCTCGAACGCAAGGCTCGCGTTGCTGCTTATGCTGGGCGCACTGTGCGGCCTTACGCTGTATCACGCGGCATTCGGCTTCAGTGCAGCGTATCGCCGGCTGCTGTTCGCGCGCGACGTTGCCATGGTGCAGGCGCAAGTGCTGATGCTCGCGCTTGCGACCGTGCTTTTCGCCCCGGTGCTCGCCGCCGGATTCGCGTTCGGTGTCCCGGTCACCGGCGCCAATGCGCCGTTCGGCTGGCAGGTCGCAATCGGAGCGTTCCTTTTTGGCGCCGGCATGCAATTGGGTGGCGGTTGCGCTTCCGGCACTCTCTACGCACTGGGTGGAAGCAGCGTACGCATGCTCGCGACGCTCGCTGCATTCTGCGCCGGCGGTTTTGCTGCGAGCCTGCATATGGACGTCTGGCAGCGGCTGCCCGATGTGGGCGAAATTGTGCTCGGTGACCTGCTGGGCTGGCCGGGGGCGGTTGCGCTGCAACTCGCCGTGCTCGGCATACTTTACGTGTTGTTGCGCGTCATCGCACGGCCCGCGCAGTCAGTGTCGCGGAATCCCGTTTCGATTCCCGGGCGTGCATTCACCGGGCCTTGGCCGCTATTGGCCGGCGCAGTTCTACTTGCGGGTCTCAACCTTGCAGTCCTGCTGGTGTCGGGCCATCCCTGGAGCATCACCTGGGGATTCACGTTGTGGGCGGCGAAGTCCGCAGTTGCGCTCGGATGGAACGCCTCCGGCTCGCAGTTCTGGCAGAGTGGATTCCAGCAGCATGCCCTACACGCGCCGGTGCTCGCAGACGGAACTTCCGTGATGGATATCGGGATTGTGCTCGGCGCTATGGTCGCGGCGGCGCTGGCGGGACGCTTCGCTCCTGTGCCGCGCGTGCCGCTACGCCCACTTGCCGCGGCGGTGATCGGGGGGCTGCTCATGGGCTACGGCGCACGTCTTGCATACGGCTGTAACATTGGTGCATTCTTTTCGGGCGTGGCTTCCACCAGCCTGCACGGCTGGCTGTGGATCGCAGCGGCCCTGCCCGGCAACTGGATCGGCGCGCGCCTGCGTCCGGCCTTTGGCCTATCGTTGTGAGAGTGTCGATTGCGCCGACTTCGCATGTATATTCGCGCTGCGCTGCGCGCATTGCGGTGACGAGTCATTTCTCCACCGCGTGTAATATCGAGGCGCACGCAGTTAACCATCCGGAAGGGGCAAGGCATGGAATTGAAACACGTAGCTCTGGTAATCGCCGATATCGGCGGCTATACGCGATTCATCACCTTTCACAAAACCGCCCTGCTACACGCGCAGGAGATCATTTCGCAGCTGCTCGAGACAATCGTCGAGCACGCAGTGTTTCCGCTGACGCTGAACAAGCTGGAAGGCGACGCGGCCCTGATGTATGCGGATATGGGCGACGAGCAGACCATCGCTGCCCGCGATGTTGCCGGGCAAGTCATGGCATTTTTTTCCGCCTTTCACGCGAAATCCAGAGAACTGTCGGGCAGTCGAGCCAACTGTCCCTGCGACGCCTGTCAGCACATCCTCGATCTGAAGCTCAAGGCGGTGCTGCATCATGGCGTCGTCGCGATCAAGAAAATACGGCAGTTTGAGGAACTCACCGGCGAGGACGTGATCCTCGCGCATCGCCTGCTCAAGAACGGTGTGTCCAAGGCCGAATATATTTTGATGACCGCATCGTTTCACCATCTGGCGGGAGACCTTCCGGGATACCGGGGAGAAAAAGGGAAGGAATCGTACGCGGACCTCGGCGTCGTCGACACCGTTGTGTTTTCCTCTTAGCAGCCTACCGCGGACTCACCGCGTCATGATGAAGTTCGAGCGGATCATGGGATGCACCGCTGCGGAACTGTTGGGTTGGCTTCCGCGGGCCTTGCCCGGCGCGGTCCTCGAGTTTGAATCGAATTCGGAAGCGGGCCGTTGCCGCGGGTCGTTCGAAGACGGACAGCTGCTTATCGAATGGCGGGTTCTCGCGCCGAGGCAGATCGCCTTGCTGCGGTTGCCGCGGCTCGAAGTCTGCTTCACCTATTCCGGACTGGAGGATGCGCGGCGGCAGGAGGTGCAGACGTATTTCGACCGCGCGACGCAGCGCGGAGGCGGTTAGCCGCCGCTAACAGGCATGGCGTCTGGGGGACGCGTTTATCCAGAACGCTCGCTTTTGCGTATCCAGGCAGAGGGGCTGAGGCCGAGTTCCCGGATGAAGGCACGCGAAAACGCCGGCTGACTGTTGTAGCCAACGTCTTCCGCCACCAGTGCGACAGGGCGGCCTTTGCGCAGCAGGCGTTGCGCCTGCGCGATCCGTATCCGCGTCAGAAATTCCGCCGGCGTGCTGCCGACAACGTTGCGGAATTCATTGGCAAATCCGTTGCGCGAAAGATTGGCGCGCGCCGCCATGATCTCCAGTGTCCAGGGTTGCTGGGGATGGTCGAGCAAGTCACCCAGTAGTTTTGCCAGGCGCGGATGAGCCAGCCCAGTGAGAACCCCGCGGGTCACGAGTTCTTGCCGAATCGCGAAACGAACGATCTGGATCAGCAGAATGTCGCACAGGCGGTCGAGCATGACTTGGCGACCAGGGTTCGTTTCCGCGGCTTCGGCGAACAGGACGTTCAGCGTCACGTCGATGCGCTCCAGGGCGCTGAACGGTATGACTACGACGGCGGGGAAGGATTGCGTGATCGCGTTTTCCAGACCCGCGTCGTAATGCACGCTGGCGCACACCACATCGGCAACGGCCGTGTCCGCGATGTCCAAACGATGATCGAGCGGTCGCGGATAAAACAGCAGGGACGGTTCCCGTACGACGATATCGCTATGCCCCGCCTGCAGCGCGTGCATTTCGCCCGAGCGGATTACGTGCAGATGGCCTACGCCTTCGTCAGCGGCGAAGCCATGCAGGCCGCACAGCGGGCCGGCATAGAAGGTATTGGCACGCAGTCCGACGTGCTCCAACAGTTGGGATATCCCGTCGATGCTCACAATGAAATGTACGAATGGTTATGAACGATGTACGGATGATAATCAAAATGAAGAGCCTGGCGGTTAATCTTTGCCCATGCCGCGCATGGATGCTCGGCGCGCACGCCCACAAGGCGTACCAACCAACTTATCGGAGAACATCATGACGCAACACTTCGTCGCCAAGTCGCTTAGCGCAGTCACTCTCGACACGGCCAACGCCGAGCAGAAAGCAGTGCTCGAGACGGCGCTGAAACAGGTCGGCTTCATACCCAATATGTACGCCAATATGGTCAACGCTCCTGGAGTGCTGACGACCTATCTGCATGGCTATACCGCCTTTCGCCAGAAATCGGGCCTCTCGCCTGCCGAACAGGAAGTCGTATTCCTCGCCATCAGCGGGCAGAACGGCTGCACCTACTGCATGGCCGCGCATAGTATGCTGGCCGACAAGATGTCCGGCGTGCCGGCGCCAGTTCTGGCGGCAATCCGTTCAGGCCAGCCGATTCCGGACGCAAAGCTCCAGGCCCTGTACTACTTCACGCGCGAACTGGTGAAGACGGCTGGAAAGCCGGGGCAGGCAGTGGCCGATGCGTTCCTGTCCGCAGGCTATAGCGAGGCGACGGCGCTGCAGATCATCCTGGCGGCTGCGGTGAAGACGCTTTCGAATTATTCCAACCACCTGTTCCAAACCCAGGTCGACGACAAATTCGCGGCATACAAGGTCGCCTGACCGGGCGCCAAGGCAGCGGGCGGCGTGTAAGGAAACGCCCGGCTGAAACGACCAAGCAAACTACGTCTGAATGCATTTTTCCCCAACCCTTCAATTTCGGAGAATCCATATGTCGCTGATGCCAAACAAGCCCGTACCCGCTCTGGAGCTGAGCCTCGTGGGAGGCGGGCGCTTCTCGCTTGCGGCCGAAAAGCCGCAGCATTTCACCATGGTGGTGTTCTACCGTGGTCTGCATTGCCCGATCTGCCGCCGCTACCTCTCCGAATTGGAGGGCTTGCTGCGCGAGTTCGAGAAGCGAGGCGTCGCAGTGGTCGCCGCGAGTTCCGATGTGCAGGATCGCGCCGAGCAGGCGAAATCGGGTTGGGGGCTGGCAAATTTGCGCATCGGCTACGGTCTTGCGATCGAGGAGGCGCGCAAGTGGGGGTTGTATGTTTCCAGCTCAAAGGGGCCGACCTCGGCCGGCGTAGTGGAACCCGACCTGTTCAGCGAACCGGGGCTGTTCATCGTGCGCCCGGAAGGAGATCTCTACTGGGGTACCACCTCGACCATGCCATTTGGCCGGCCGCATTTCAATGAGATACTGCAGAGCCTGGATTTCGTGATTCCGAAGAACTATCCGGCGCGCGGCGACGCCTGAGCAGCAGGTGGCGAAACGCGTCAGCGATGCTCGCCTGTTCGCCTGCGCAAAACCAAAGGAGACAAGATGGCCATCAAAGCACTGACCCTGGACACCGGCGGCACCATCCTCGACTGGCACGGCGGCATCAGCGGCGCGTTCGCCGCAGCCGGCGCGCGCCGCGGTCTGCAGGCGGATTGGCACGAGATCACCAACGAGTACCGCCGCCGTTCGCTCAAGGCCATGGTCGGGCTGGTGCAGCCGGACTTCAACTTCGACGACCTGCACCGGCGCATGCTCGACGAGGTGATCGCACATTACAAGCTCGATGCGCTTACGCCAGAGGACCGGGATGCCATCTGGAGCACCTGGCACGCGCTTGATGCCTGGCCGGATTTCCCCGCGGTGCAGGCGCGTTTGCGGCGCAAGTACGTGGTCGCCTCGCTCACGCTGCTGACGACCTCGCTGGTGATCGATGTCGCGAAAAAGAACGGCTTCGACTGGGACGCAATCATTTCCTGCGAGATGATCGGCATGTACAAGACGCGTCCAGAGTCCTATCTAACGGCGGCGAAGTGGCTGCAGTTCGACCCGTCGGAAATCATGATGGTCGCCTGCCACAATTTCGACCTGAACGCCGCGCGCGCATGCGGCTTCAAGAGCGCGTTCGTGAAGCGGCCTGCGGAATGGGGGCCGTCGGGGCCGCCCGACCCTGCGCCGAATCCGGCGCACGACCTGATCGTCGAGGACTTCCCGGAACTGGCGGCGCGCTTGGGCGCGTAGTCAAACTGCGGCCGGGCGCGCTGCTCCCTGCAGGCGAAACTGCGGGCCTTGGCTGATGCGCTCGAAATACGAAAGCCAGGCCGGCGAACCCTCGGGCCAGTTCTCGAGAAAACATTCTTTCCAGGCCGCGTCGTCGTAGCGCATCGCCAGCGCATCGGCGTGCACGCCGCGCACGGTGTGCCCGTAGAGCCGGGCATGAGGCGAGGGGGTGATTCCGATGCGCGTCAGAATGCCGAAACGGCTGTCGCGCGCGTTGGGCATGCCTGCCGCGCCGTTGTTGGCAATCAACTTGACCCCGTCGACATTGAATCGACGCATCGCCGACAGGCAGGTATGGGTGCTGGCGAATATATCCACCTCGGCCTTGGCAAAGGCTTCTGCGCGCCAGGCCTGCTCCCGGGGATCGTCCAGGGCGGCGACATCGAAGCGCCAACCCGCGAGCGCATCGGCATCGCCGTGCACGACGCCGATGCGGACTGCGCCCACGCGGTAGCGCGCCACCATCGGCAATTGACTCAGCCGACCGAGTAGATCGGGATGGCGCGCCGCGGTGTGCTTCAGCCGGGCGTGTATGTCATTGGAGCGTTCGACGACGCCTTGATCGACCGATTCCGGATAAGCGCAACCGCATCCCGCCGCATCCGAATCCGCATCCAATTCGGCTTCGACATTGCCGAGGATGGCGTCGTGCCGCAGCACGCGCTCGTTGATCGCGCGAAAGCCGGCGTCGTCCACGTTGAACCAGTTGAAGTCGCCGTTGAAGCACAGGGTCACCGGCCCCGCTTCGGCGCCGGTCATCGCGTCGATCGCGGCCAAGGCCTGCAGATTGCCATAGAGCCCGCCGATCACGTATAGGGTTTCGGCCGGGCGCTCGGGCGCGGCGGCGATGGCGCCGGGTCCGTAGCGGTAGCGCAGCGGGCAGATTCGTCCGGCTTCGCTCATGCTGCGCCGCCCGCAGAACTCACTCGAAACCGCGGCAAGGCGAGCGGCAGGAAGAAGCCGACTGTGCACAGCGCCAGACCGTATAGATTGGTTCCCAGCAGGACGCCGTATTTCCCGCTGCCTATCGCCCAACTCAATGGAATCAGGTTCAGCGCCTGCAACAGGCCCAGGCAGATGCCGGTCCAGAACGCAAGATGGAATGAGAGCGGTGAATAGCCGACCCGCCCGGAGAACAGGAATATCGGCGCCAGGCCGATGACCATGGTGCCGCTGATGGTCGTGGCTTTGAGAATATCGGTGCCCGCGATCATGGGCAGGTTGCCGAGCAGCGCGAAGCTCACCATCGTCAGCGACCCGATGGTCATTGCCTTGGATGAGGGCAGCCGGCCGGCGAGCAGCGGCAGTTCCCGCGCCACCAGCTTGGACAGTGAAGTGAAGGTCGAGTCCAGCGTCGAGCCGGCCGAAGTGACCATGACCACGATCATCGCAAAGAAACCTGCAATACCCAGGCCACGGGCCACTTGGGCGGGCACGTTGCCGCTGGGCTGAATGCCTTCCAGGCGCGCGTGCACGCCCACCAGGCTGAACGCGAATATGGCGAGGAAGCCGAGAACGCCGGCCACGATGAACGCTCTGAGCATGGTCTTCTCGCGCGTGATGAAGCCCCGGTCGGTGAGCACCGGGTCGTGAAAGGGGTAGGAAAGCGACTGCAACAGCGCGACCAGCAGCAGATCCCCGCCGGAGTCCAGAGCAAATGTTCCTTGGGACAGCAGCACGCTTGGCGCATGGGCCGGAAGCACATAGGCCAATACCACGCCCAGAAACAGCATGAACACGACGGCCTGAATGACGTCGCTGAAAATCGAACTGCGCAATCCGCCCTTCAGGCTGTAGAACAGCACCGCCGCCGTGAACAGCAGGGCGGAGGCGATGAACCCGGCCGAACCGCTGTGGCCATAATAGCCACCGACTACCTCTGTATTGCTCCAGACTTCGTTGAACAGCCGGATCAGGATCGCCATGGAAAACGCGAGCGCAGCGCCGCGGCCGTATTTGCCGATGAGATAGGGCACCATGCCGGTAGCGCCCTCGCGCGTGCGCAGGCGGTAGATGACGATGCCGGCAACCGGAATCGACAGCCAGTAGGCGGCGTAGGCGAGCCCGCCGACGATGCCGTAGGTGGCGCCGAGATTGGCCGCGTTGGTTACCGATTTGGCGAAAATCCAGCTAATGAAAATGCTCATCGTCAAGGCCCGTTCCGATGCCGGGCGCCCCTCGGCGTCGTGGCCGCGAAAGAAGCCGGCTTCGTCCTTGGAGCGCGGCGCGAGCAAATACATCACGACGCCGAAAACCAGCAGAAAACCCCAGAAGAACAGTCCCTGCAGTTCATTCACGTCGATGTCCCCGGTCGAGTTGACTGCGATCAGGTGCCGCAGCTCGGCGCCGGCGCAATCTCGTTCTCCAGGGCGCCGCCGCAGCTCGACCCCTGGCCGGCGGTGCAGCCGTAGCAATGGTCCGCCACCTGGATCGGCAGGCCTTCGAGCAGGGCGATGGTGGCGTCGGCAATGTGCAACCGGGAACGGCTGTCGACCGTCAGCGCCAGGCCGAGCTGCTGGTTGAAGTCGCAGTCGTACATATAGCCCTGCCAGTCCACGCTGACTAGGTTGCGGCACATCACCTGCTCCAGGTTCTCTTCGCGGTGCGCTTCGCGCAGGGTGGTCATGTAGCTGTTGAACTGCCCCTTGGAGATCAGCATGCTGCCGAAGCGCTGGATCGGCATATTGGCGAGCGTAAACAAGTGGTCGAAAACGATACCGTAGCGCTCACCCAGATAGCGCTTGTAATCGGCTTCCAACGCTGCCTGCGCCGGCGGCAGGCTGGCACCCTGCGGGTTGTAGACCAGGTTGAGGACGAGGCCGCTGCCGGCACGGCCGTAGCCGAGCGCATTCAGCCGCCTGAGCCCTTTGAGGCTGCCCGCGAACGTACCGTTGCCGCGTTGCCGGTCGACGTTCTCTTCCTGATAGCAGGGCAGGGAGGCGACGATCTCGACCTTATGGGCCGCCAGGAACTCCGCCAGGTCTTCGTGGCCGGGCTCCTCTAGTATGGTCAGATTGCAGCGGTCGATCACGCGCAGTCCGCGCGCCCGCGCGGCAATCACCAGCCGGCGGAAATGGCGGTTCAGCTCGGGCGCGCCCCCGGTGAGATCGACGCTGCCGATCTCCGGGCTGGCGGCGAGGAAATCGATCGCGGCGGCTATGGTTTCGCCCGTCATCTCTTCTTTTCTGTTCGGCCCCGCGTTGACGTGACAGTGCACGCAGCTCTGGTTGCAGCGATAGCCGAGGTTCAGCTGCAGCGTGTCGATGGCGCGACGGCGCAGGCGCGGGAAATCAGTACGGGTAAGAAGGTGAACGGTGGCGTGCATGAGGGGATCTCCAGGATGTCTTACCCGATTGGTCGTCGCTACCGGGGGAATTCTTACAAACCGCCGGGAAAAGTAGGCGTTTGCGGCATCCCGTTGAATATCAGCACTACTGGCAGGCGAATGCAATGCCGGAACCAGGAATCTGTGCGACGGGCTGCTTTTTGTCCAGCACCATCCTATCGAATTCGGAAGCGGACGTTCCAAACGGTGATGCTGGTTGCTTTTCTTGTCAGAGGGCGGCCGTCGACTGCTCTTGAGGATTGTTCGATGCCTGCTCGCACGCGTAGGCGTGCGATGAATCGGCGAAGCCAATGGGCAGGCGTTGGACAATCCAGAAGGGAGGAAACCGCGGAATACACCGCGGTGGTGAGCGCGGCCTATCGGGCTATGGGGATTTGAGGGCGCGCACTCTGGACATGCGTGGCAATCCTTGCGACCGACGCAACGGTGACGCCGGTTCGGTTTCAAGTTGCAACGCAGAATCGCGATATTGTTGGGTCGCGATGCGAGCAAGAAGCGGGGATTTCATACGGTAGGGCAAAGCGTCTCCTTTCGCCTCTGTGCGAAGAAGAACCGACGTGGGTGTTGATCGGTGCCTGTGCTCATGGCGTGCATTGAAGCTGTGGCGGTGCGCGGATACGTGGCGTGCGCACCAAGGTGTCGATGACGACCATCGTGGCTCCGCAGTCCGGACAGACGAAGGTTGGCGGGCCGGAACCGGCCGGCCTATCATCGCTCTGTGGTTCGGTTTGGGCGTCCGGCGCTTCGATCTGCAGCAGCTCACGTGCCCTCTGGAGGTTGTAGCGGCGCTCGGCATTCGCGATCAGCTTATAGTGGCGAATGCGGTGGAAGCCGCGGGGCAGAACGTGCAATAAGAAGCGGCGCATGAACTCATCGGCACCGAGCGTCATCGTCTTAATACGGGTCCTGCCCTTGATTCGGTAGTCCTTCCAGCGAAAGGTGACGCCACGCTCGTCCAAGGCAACGAGTCTCCGGTTGGAGATGGCGACCCGGTGGGTGTAGCGCGACAGATACGCGAGGACGGCCGCAGGCCCGGCAAAGGGGCGCTTGGCATAGACCACCCATTCGCACTTGCGCATCGGCGCGAGCCAGTCGGCGAAGGCTGTAGCGTCGGCGAGCGGAGCGTATTCACCGAAGAACTGGAGCTGGCCGGCGCGATGCGCCTTGGCGAGTTCTTCGAGGAAGCGTCGTCGAAACAGCCGCGAGAGTACGCGGACCGACAGAAAGAAACCCGGTTTGCAAGCGACCCACCGCTTGCCGTCGCGCGATAGCCCTCCGCCAGGAACGATGCCATGCACGTGGGGATGATGCGTCAATGCCGATCCCCACGTGTGTAGGACCAGGGTCGCGCCGATCTGCGCCCCCAAATGCCTGGGATCGGCGGCGATGGTACGCAGGACCTCGGCCGCCACCTCGAACAACAGGCCATAGATCACGGCCTTGTTGTAATAGGTGGGCTGCGCGCACGAAGCTGTCCGTTCATGGCCTAGCTGATCATCAGCGCGTCAATGCTCGGCAGTGGTGGGGTCGATCACACATCGCACTCGCGCTACAGCATTCGCCGGGAATCCCGCCTTCTCGGCATGCTGCCTCACCGACTGCTCGTCGGAAGCAATGTAAACGCAGTAAATCTTGTGGTCGGTGACGAAGCTCTGCAGCACGCCGCAGGGCTTCTGCGAGATGGCCTTAAGCTCCTGCGGCGGCAGCTTGCCGGCCTCGGTAAGTGCGCGCTCGATGACGCATTTCGGCATATTGACCTCCATTGGTCTTGTGTCGTGGACGGGCGGGACAACCGCGCCCCGGCGCGAGCTGTTATAGTGCGGCGCCATGAGTCCCGAGCCCGATCTGCAGCGCACACACACCTGGCGCGCTGTGGCGTTGCTCTGGCTCGCCGGCGGCGGCCTGCGCCTCACCGTTCTGGCGGTGCCGCCGGTCATCACTCTTATCCGCGGGGAGTTCGCCCTAAACGCGACTCAGGTCGGCCTGCTGGGCAGTATCCCGCCCGCGCTGTTCGCGGTCGCCGCGTTGCTCGGCTCGCTGCTCGTCGCGCGTCTGGGCGTGAAGGGAGCGCTGGTTAGCGGCTTGCTGATCGTCGCTGTCGGCTCGGCGCTGCGCGGCCTGAGCGGCAGCTACGCCGCGCTGCTTGCGACCACGATCGCAATGTCGGCGGGCGTGGCCATCATGCAGCCGATTATGCCGAGCGCGGTGCGTCTCTGGCTGCCGCGCCATATCGGTCTTGGCACCGCGATCTACACCAACGGCCTGCTGGCAGGCGAGGTGCTGCCGGTGGTGCTGACCCTTCCAGTCGTGCTGCCGTGGCTGGGCGGTGGCTGGCGTACGGCGTTGGTCGCATGGTCGGTGCCGGTGGCGGCAATCGCCGCCGGGGTCGCGTTGTTCGCGCGGCATCCCCCGCCGCGCACGGCGGCCGCATCCGTGCCGTGCGCCAGATGGCTGCCCGACTGGCGCCGTTCGCTGGTGTGGCAGCTCGGCACGCTCTTTTGCTGTGTCAACGCAATCTATTTTAGCGTCAACTCGTTCCTTCCGATTTATCTTAAGAGCACCGGCCGTGCCGACCTCATCAGCGCCGCGCTGACCGGGCTCAACTTCGGCCAGATTCCCGCGTCGCTGCTGCTGCTTGCCGTGGCGGCTAGGCTCGAACGGTGCGCCTGGCCGTACATTGCCTCGGGCATCATGTCGTTCGTCGCGCTCGGCGGCCTAGTCCTCACGGTCGGTACGGCGACGCCCTGGTGGGCGGCGCTGCTAGGCTTCTCGGATGCCTCCGCGCTTATCATGGGGCTGACTCTGCCGGCGCTGCTGTGCGAGCCAGAGGACGTCGCGCGCACCGCGGCCGGAACGTTCGCGCTGAGCTACGGCGGCGCGGTACTGCTCTCGCTGCTGAGCGGCGCCGCCTGGGACCTCACGGGGCGGCCCGCGCTCGCGTTCGTGCCGGTCGCGGTCTGCGCCCTTGGACTTGCCGCGAGCGCTTGGTGGATGCGCGCGAGGGGCGAGCTGCGCTGATCCGGAATGTCGTCGTCGGGTCCCCGCAAGACAGATCGCGAACGCGGTGAACCTTGCGGTCGTAGATGCCGCGCACGAGCGTGTCGCACACCCCGCAGCGTTTTTTTTCCGCGCTGCTCCAAGCGAAGCATGCGCGCCTTCGGGTCGCCGAACACCCCTCGTGTCATCGCATGTGGACGAAAGCCAGGGAAGCGAAATAGATCGGTAAGTCGTCGAGATTTAGCCATGCGCAAATCGTGCCAGATTTTTCATATTCACGAACCCCGCAAACCCTTATTCCATGCGGCTTTCAGACGATTCACCCTTTTGAAATACCCATTTGAGTTGCAGAAGATCCTCAATAAAGTCCCGTCGCTTGCGTATTCCAATTGCGTTTCCACATAGTCTGGGCCATGAAGAGCCACTCGCAAACCCTCTCAAAAGAGCCACTCGCAAACCCTCTCAAAAGCGGCCGTTCATTGTGTTTAGTCACCAGGAAGCGGTCACCGGAAAACGATCGCTCGATTTCTTCGATTGTAGGTCGGGGGCGCAGCGGGGCCGATGAGATTGATTGCCATTCTCCACACGGCACCTTAGAATCTGCGAAGAAGAAATGCTCAGGATACAAGGGAGGAGATCGTCGCGATGTTCACGAACAATCCATTTACCGCTCTAACCGATGTGTTACCCGCGAACGCCATGCAGATCTATGTCATTCTCATGGTGCTTGCGGTGTTCGCTGGAACCTTGTTCGACATCATTCACAAGGGGAGCGCCAAGTATTTTTTCGAAAATTGGCGCAAATCGAAACGCAAGGGGGCGAAGCAGGTTGAGAGCGGCGAATTGGTGTCGATCGCCATCAAAACCGGTGTTGTAGACGTCCTGACATCCGGGGAATTCTGCAATGCGCGTCGCCGCATCGCCCACCTGCTGACCATGTACGGGTTCCTGATCTACGTTATCACCACGGCCATCATGGTATTCAACTACCCGACGCCCGCGACCCCGACACCCGCCGTGCTGCCGCAACTGTGGTGGATAGGCGGCTTGATGGTTTGCCTGGGTGGATACTGGTTCTGGTTCTTCATCCGGGTTGATGTCGCCGCTGAGGGCGGTTCGCCGTTCCGTATCATGCGCGCGGATCTTTTCATCCTGTCGCTGCTGGCGAGCGTAACGCTGGGCCTGATCTGGGCCTTTGTGCAAACCAGGGGCGGTTCCGGGGCCAGCGTGTTATTCGGCTTGTACATTATCGCCACGACGGTGCTGTTCGGATCGGTGCCGTGGTCCAAGTTCGCTCATATGTTTTTCAAGCCCGCTGCGGCCTTCGAAAAAAGGGTTTCCTACGCGAACGAAACCAGGAGCAACCTGCCCGGGCCCGCTGACAAACCCGAAATTTTCGGCAGCGCTCGCGAACAACCCCGGCATTACTGATCAGCCCAATATCGGTCTTCATCAAGAGAGATAACGAGAGCCATGCCTACATTTGTTTATATGACCAAGTGCGACGGTTGCGGACATTGCGTCGATATTTGTCCGTCCGACATCATGCACATCGACAAGGTGACTCGGCGCGCCTACAACATCGAGCCGAACATGTGCTGGGAGTGCTACTCCTGCGTGAAGGCCTGCCCGCAGAACGCCATCGATGCGCGCGGCTATGCCGACTTCGCCCCGCTGGGGCACAGTGTCCGGGTGCTGCGGGAAGAGGCCAAGGCGACCATTTCGTGGAAGCTCAAGTTCCGGGACGGCCGCGAGAAGAACTTCGAATCCCCGATCCGGACAACGCCCTGGGGATCGATCCAGGGGCCGGCCGAGTACGCCGCGCCTCGCGCGGAGGATTTTGCCAACCAGGAACTCGCACATGAACCGGACGGGCTCAAGATAGCCGGCGGATTGCCCGCGTTGCGCCCGGAACAACTCAAGGTAGGGGTGATCTGATGGGACTGTTCGGACGCAGGAAAACAGTATTCGTTGACGCGGATATCCTCGTGATCGGCGGCGGCATGGCGGGCTGCGGGGCGACGTACGAGTCCCGATACTGGGGACGCGACCTGAAGATCGTCTGCGTCGAGAAAGCGAACATCGAGCGCAGCGGCGCCGTCGCCCAGGGCCTCTACGCCATCAACTGCTACATGGGCATGCAATGGGGCGAGAACCAGCCCGAGGACCATGTCCGCTATGCCCGTAATGACCTGATGGGGCTGGTGCGCGAGGACCTGGGTTACGACATCGCGCGTCATGTGGACTCCTCGGTGCACAAGTTCGAGGAATGGGGCCTGCCGATCATGCGGGATCCCAAGACCGGACGCTACCAGCGCGAGGGCAAGTGGCAGATCATGATCCACGGCGAAAGCTACAAGCCAATCGTTGCTGAAGCGGCGCGCAAAGCCGCGACCGCGGTCTATAACCGCATCATGGTCACCCACCTACTGATGGACAAGAGCAAGGCCAACCGGGTCGCCGGCGCGGTCGGATTCAATGTCCGGACGGGCGATTTCCATGTGTTCCGCGCGAAGGCCGTCATCATCGGCGCTGGCGGTGCGTCGCACATTTTCAAGCCGCGTTCCGTGGGCGAAGGAATGGGTCGGACCTGGTATGCGCCCTGGAGCAGCGGGTCCGCCTATGCGTTGCCGATCCAGGTCGGCGCCAAGATGACGCAGATGGAGAACCGCATCGTCCTGACCCGTTTCAAGGACGGCTATGGCCCTGTCGGTGCCTACTTCCTCCATCTGAAGACGTACACGCAGAACGGCAATGGCGAGGAGTACGAATCCAAGTGGTACGAGCACACCAAGGAACTGGTGGGCGACTACATCGACCGGCATCCGGTGCCGACCTGCCTCAGGAACCATGCCTTTATCGAGGAGGTGAAGGCCGGCCGCGGCCCTATCCGCATGGTGACCAAGGAGGCGTTCCAGGACCCCCAAAAGGAGACCGTTGGATGGGAGAACTTCCTGGGCATGACGATCGGGCAAGCGGTCGTCTGGGCGTCGCAGAACATCGACCCCAAGCACACCAATCCCGAGCTGACCACGTCCGAGCCCTATGTCATGGGCTCTCACGCCACCTGCTCCGGCGCGTGGGCGAGCGGACCGGAAGACTATGCCCCCGCGGACTATCAGTGGGGCTACAACCGCATGATGACGGTCGATGGGCTTTTCGGCGCCGGCGACACCATCGGCGGCACCGCGCACAAATTCTCGTCAGGGTCGTTCACGGAAGGCCGGATTGCCGCCAAGGCGGCTGTCAGGTATGTGAGCGACATGGGAAAAGACCAGCCTCAGGTCAGCGAACAGGAATATCAGGACCTCGAAAAGCTGATCTTCCAGCCAATGGAGAACTACCGTGTGGGGCGCAACGAGATTACCGCCGGAACCGTTTCACCGAGTTACCTTCTGCCGATCCACGGCCTTCAGCGTCTCGAAAAGATTATGGACGAATACGTCGGCGGCACCAGCACCAACTACATGACAAACGACCAGCTACTCAACCGCGGCCTCGAGTTGCTGACCATGCTGAAGGAAGACATGAACCGCATGGGCGCCGAAGACCTTCACCAGCTTCAGCGCACGTGGGAACTGCACCACCGGCTTCTTACCTCGGAGTCCGTGACCCATCACACGCTGTTCCGCGAGGAAACGCGGTGGCCGGGGTATTACTACCGCGGTGATCACATGAAACTGGATGACGAGAAATGGCATTGCTTCACCCTATCCCGCTTCGACCGGAATACCGGCAAGTGGGAAATGGAGAAGGCGCCGGTCTATCACATCATCGACTGACACGGCCGAACCTCGCGCCCGTCGAGTTCACGGGCTCGAAGTACGATCCGAAGTCCCGGCAAAGCTCCCGGTGCACCGCATCGTACCGCGATTCCGTCTACTGAAAACATGATGATCCGGTAGTTCTATTCTTGACACGCCACACGTCCACCACCTGCTGACTATCTCACGATGGGTCCAATTCGACCCGTTCCAGTCAGTTAAATTTCTCGGAAGCTGGCGGTCAGCATAGGCGCTCCGTATGCCCAGTTTCCGCAAAGTCCGTAAATTGGCTGATTACTGCTGTGGAGATAAACGATCTTTCGGGGCGGAAAACAAATGTAACGGCGATGGTCGGCTTTTGGCCGAGTGTTACCCGTGACGCTCTCCGCCAACTAACATTTGGACCTGCATTCGGCAGCTGACGGTACTTGGGGCCGACAGGTGACCCAAAGCGGAAACAGGCCGACGATGGAAGTAGGCGTTCAATTCGCCCCTATGTCGGTTGTGCTGTCTCTACAGTGCATTACGGTCTGCAGTGCCTGCTCGTGAGGGCGCTAGCTTGCTACCGGGGCGATACGTGGCCACGGGTACGCCGGTCATAGTGCGTTACTTTGTCGGTGAAAGGCTAATTGCCAGATAATGCCAGAGCCAAAGCAATACGGAGGTACAATTTTCCTCCATCCTAGATCCGGAGACGTCAATGAACGAGGAAACTTTCAACATAAGCATTCGCAAGTTACTAAAGACAGTGGGCGTCAATTCGCAGCGAGAAATTGAGCAAGCAGTCGCAACGGCGATTGCGTCTGGCGACATCGCAGGTACAGAGTCCTTTCCGGCAAAGGTGACACTCGAGGTCGACGGAATAAAGCTGCACGTCAACTTTGACGGCGAAATCAAACTTGAATGAGCTCGACTAGCTGTGACGCCTAATCGGGTACTGGGTAACTGCAGCTAATTGCCGCCCCAGCCTGACCACTGAGATTGCGCCTACTCCTGCGACAACGAAAACCAGTTGCACCCCAGCCACGCGGCCGAGGCCCTCGCCCCCGACCCCGCAAGTCAGAGTCGGCTAGCCTGCAACCCTCCATAGGACGAAACCGAAAAGAACTGGCCCTTGCGCCGGTGGGCACTACTTTTAGCCGTCGCCTAACTGCCTATAGCAGCGGCCATTTGCGAAGCGGCCGCCCCCTCGAGCTTGGCTAAGCCTGGCGCCAACCGCTACTGCCCTTCCGGAGCTCCTTGCCAAAGCATGTCGTAGCCCAGCTCCTCGGTTTCGGTGCACATCTTTACCAACGCCTCGAACTTGGTCGAAAAGATTTTGTCGGCGTGCGATTTCTCGTGCTCCGCGAACGAACGCCAGTACGTGACGATGACGTAGTGCTCGTCCGCGCTGAGCGATGCGTTGAGCGAACCTTCGGGGGAAACGAAACCGGAGAACTTGAACACCTGTCCGGCGATGAACCCGCCTTTGTCTCCGCCGTAGGTTTCCTTGACGACGTTGCACATCTCGCCCACGGCCAGTTCAACTTCCTCGAAGGTGACACCCGGCTTGAGTTTGACGGAATTGAACAGCATCTTTGCGCCAAATGGCAGCGTAATGGGGTCGAACATATCGGTGGTTCCCTCCATTGTCAGCTACTCGTAGAAGGTGGCCCGGTAACGGCCGAATCTGCGCCGATTTGAATCAGCGTGTTAAATTATGCTAGCACGGACAGCGTCTCCAGGTATCGTGACAAAGAACTTCGGCCACCGACCGGCTCGTGCCCTAGACTTTGCGCGCTTTGATGTCACCGCAATATACGTATTGGGTTCCAACATTCAGGCTTGTCATGTACCGAGTAGGGCTCATCTCCGATACGCACGGTCTGCTTATCTGTGCATTCGCAGAAGACCCGCCTGATCGAGTTCGGGCGACACGCTGCACGATGGCGAGCCGCGCGAGGGCTTGGCAAACCGGAGACGTTCAACTTCCTTGGGTTCACGCACATCTGCGGCCGCACTCGGCGCGGTGCGTTCGCGCTCCAGCGAATGACGCACCGGGATCGGATGCAGGCGGCACTGAGCAAAATCAAGGAGCAGTTGCATCGAAACCGGCATGACACGATTCCGAAACAAGGTGCGCAGCTACGGCAGGTAGTGCAGGGGTACTTCGCGTACCACGCTGTCCCTACCAATGCCCGGCGACTGAGCACCTTCAGGCATCACGTCGTTCGGTCCTGGCTGTGGGCGCTGCGACGGCGCAGTCAGAAGGACTCGCTCTCATGGGACCGCATCAAACGGTTAGCCGATCACTGGCTACCGCCTCCGCGCATTCTTCATCCGTGGCCTGACAGGCGCTTCGCCGTTACTCACCCAAGGTGGGAGCTCGGTGCGTGAATCGCGCATGCCGGGATCTGTGCAAAAGTATCCAGTAAGGGTATTTCTACCGCGACAATTGGCTGATCTGCGCCGCTCGCGAAACCACAGCTCAAGGGACCGCAGTAATTGCTGCATTGCGGCACAATGAATCAATCTAGAAGTGGAGATGCTCACGTTAAAAAGCGGTTGTGTTCAGGTACAGAACGGGCCTCACCCAATGGCAAAAGCAAATGCACTCAGCTCCTGAGCAGGCCTCATGTTAGACGAAAGATGTGATGGCAGAGCTGGACTATGCAAGCAATACAAAAGCACTACATATGTGATATAATGCGAATTGCTGCGTACAGCGAAAGCGGATGATAGCTTTTGCGACTTCACTTCACGACAAGAAAGGAAACACCACGAAAACACAGACCGTCAACTCGAAGCTAGGCCTTGGGTTCTGGAACAGAACCTTCGCAGTAATCCTGCTCTACGGCGGGCTTAGCACTCTCGGAGTCGTGGAACTCGACCATGCCACGGGCATTTTCCCGTTCCTGAGCCTATTCGACAATCAGGGGCTGGGCATCATCATATTGGCCTTCGGTACCCTGGGCATGTATGTCGTGCGCGATCGGGTGCTAGACCCAGGGCAGTGGATTCCGGCGCGCCGGTTCGCAGTCGGTCTGGTCGGATCGCTCGCGGTTTTCTCCGCTGCTACAGAGGATATGACTTTGGTTTTAGTCTGCCTGATGGTCATGATCATGCACATAGTGTTGCCCGAACTCATTGACGATCAGCCGCGTGAGAATGGACCCGAAGGGGGCGCTTGAGGCGCGGCGCGGTCAAGAAGCGTGCTGCGTAGGTACTCGGCGAGCCAGAAGCCTCTCCGTGGCTGACTCCGGGTGGTGTATGACACTTTCGGCTGGTCCGGTCGGTATCTCGGCGAATTGGCGGGGTCGGCCGGCGATTGCGAGGTCCTGATGCGCTTCCCGGAAGCATTGGAGACCGGCAACGCAATACCAGTGGTTCCAGCGGACTGATTTCAAACTGGTGAGTATCCATCGCTGCAGCTTATCGACGGCCGGCTCCAGGAAGTCGGGCGGGACTGCAAGCGGCGAGCCGTCTCAGGCAAGGCGATCGGAGTTGCTTAGGCGGGAGGCGCCAGCCTAAATTACCGTGCCTGGCTTCCTGTGATAATCGCCGCCCTAGCGCGGCAGCACTACAACAGATATACAAACGCACTACAACATGGTATAATGCTTATCCCTTAAACCAAAAAAGGAGAAAAAGGGGATATGAGTATCTTTGGTGATATGTGGGACAGCGTTTTTGGTCCCTCCGATGTATGTGGTTCGGAAAGCATGAGCAGTTCGGCAAGCGATGCGTTCATCGACACCGGCATCTCGATGTTCGAATCGAGCGACTCGGCAAGTGTCGGGTTCATGGACACGGACATCTCAATCGGGTCGACCGACGACTACTGGCACGGGGACGCGTTCGGCACGGCTCCGGACTGGTCTGCCGGGAACGACAGCTGGGAGTCGGATACAGGCACCGATAGCTATAGCGGTGGAACCAGCTTTGACAGTTTCAGCGACTGGTGATGCGTCGGTAGCGTTGATAGCGGCGGAAGGCCAGCTTAAGCGGTCCGCCTTAGCTGGCTCGTTGAGCAGAACCGGCGCATGACGTTGGAAAGTGTTTAAGCCGCGCACGGGCGGAAGGGCTGCTTAGCCCCCGAACCCGTGCTGCGTGAGCGACACAGGGAGGCCCTCAGGGGCTACTTGGCTGGCGCAGAACTTGGCCTCGCCGATTGTGCGGGGCTTTTTTTCGTCTGGGGTTCCTGCGAGACACTTGGAAGATGTGCCAACTCCAAGACTAGAACCCGCCACTTTCAGATCAGGATCGGTAACGGACGCTAACTCCCGCAAAAAAAGGTGATTGTGCCGTCCCCGTCGCATTCCACGGTTTCGATGAACCGATGATCCAGATCTCCTGCTTTGCCAATCAGCGCGTCACATGCCCTCCAAATTTCACCCCACGTCAGTGGGCGAGCAAACGTTCGGCGTTGCGGTTTCCCCCAGGCACCGCCATCATAGAGGAGCTGCCGGGCGGACGGAAATGGAACAAGGTTGAAGTCAGCCACGTGGGGACTTATCACATCCCACACGCTGTGTTGGATCTTGAGTTCACGGGCAACCATGTCAAGCCAGTCCCTTTGCTGTTCATCAAGGGGCCCATTGCCCGGGGGCGAGCCGAATATTAGTCTGGGGTTCATTTTCGTTGCTAACCCTCCAATACAAATTGATTATGTCGTTTTCATCGTACTGCCGTTAGTATAAGCTCGTGACTTATATGTCCAGCACGCGCGGGGAGCCGGTCAATCCCGCTTTCGCCGATTTGCAGTCAGGAACCCCCGACGACTGGTCACATTGCACCTGTCGTCGTGCTGCTGTTGGCGTTCTTCCGTCAAACGGGGTGGCGCCATTGCGGCATCGCGGACGGTGCGCATGTCCTCTGGTAGTGGCGACCATATCATACGTAACCGTGTGGGGGGCGACGTTGATGCTTATGCTGGTAGTATTGCCTGAACGCCACCACAGAATGGGAAAGAGACATGCCGAACGTTGCAGTCATACTCAGACAAGAGATCATACGGCGTGCACGCAGGGAAATCCGGAACCAGACGCAGGGAATGCGAAAAGCGTCAGCTCAGTTCCGAAAAGACGTAGCGAAACTAAAGCGCAATAACGCGAAGCTCAAATCCGATGTGGCCCGCCTTGAGCGCCGCGTGGGCAAGGATGCTGCGCCCGCAATTGCCGAAACTGAACTGGCGAAAGTGCGCTTTGCTGCAAGGAGCGTCATCTCGCAGCGCAGGAGCCTGGGTATCTCTGCGGCAGACTATGGCAGGCTCATCGGTGTGACGGGCCACACGATCTACCAGTGGGAACATGGCACCTCGCGCCCCCGCAGAGCGCAGTTGGCCGCCTTCGCGGCTATTCGGCGCCAATCCAAGGCTGAAGTCCTGGCCCGCCTGGAGCAGATGCGTGAGAAAGCGCCCAAGAGGCGAACGCCAAAGCGCTAGCGGTTTTGCATGTCCTCGCCTGAAAAAGTCCCCAAGGCCCTGGCAGACAAATTCGTTGCCATCACGACCCTGACCGATACCTTCTGCGCAAAGCAACTCAACGAAGAATATCGCCAGGTAATCCAGCAGGTTGTCGGTGCGTTGGCCAGAAAGCGGCCTTCGCCGTTGTTGAAGGGCAAGGAGAATGTCTGGGCGGCTGCTGCCGTTCACGCCGTCGGGCGGGTCAATTTTCTGGATGATCCGTCGCAAACGCCGCACTGCAGGCCGCCGGTCATATTCGAACATTTTGGAATTGCCCAGGGTACCGGTCAGAACAAGTCGAAGGAAATTCGAGAAATTCTTGCGATGGACCGCATGTCACCGGCATGGACTTTGCCAAGCCGGCTCGCCGACAACCCCTTGGTGTGGATGCTGCGGGTCAACGGTTTGGTGGTCGACATTCGCCGTGCGCCCATCGACTTGCAGCGGCTGGCATTCGAGAAGGGGCTGATTCCCTTTGTCCCCTCAGAGCAGAGCGAAGGATGAATGATTGGCTACTATACTGGGTACTGCGGAATTGAATTGCATGCGAAGCGGGAAATGACAGAACCGGGCGAATCCCCAAACCAATCGCCACTCGCGCAGTCAATAACGCGAGACGGAAAGACCGTAATGATTGATATATACGAAGACGGCGAAGGCGGCTGGCTTTTGGAGGTGGTCGATGAAAACGGAAACTCGACCGCGTGGGACGCCGCGTTTGCGACTGACCGAGAAGCGCTGGATGAGGCGCTGAAGACGATCGAGGGCGAAGGAATCGAATCGTTGATTGGCTCGCCAGCTGACGGGCCGCACGCGACGGAACTGGATCAACCCCTTTCCGATGCGGAGTTTGACGAACTCGACAATTTCCTTTCCCACGAGTCCATCGAGGAGACGTCGATGGATGTCTCCACGCTGGAAGGGTTCTTGACCGCCATCGCGATCGGTCCGCGCACGGTGCTTCCTTCGCAGTGGGTTCCCTGGGTATGGGACATGTACGAAGCAGAGGCCGAGGTGGAATTTGCAAGCGAGGAGCAGGCGAGCCGAATCATGTCGCTCGTCATGCGACACTACAACGCCGTGACTCGCGCATTCATGACCGATCCGGCATGGTTTGAACCAATCTTCCGGCGGGGTGACCATTGGGGCGCAGCTGAATGGTGCGAGGGTTTTCTGCTTGGAATCCAGTTCAACGACGAAGAATGGAGCCTGTTGGCCGTGGGACAACCGACATGGTTCACGCCGTTCCTGCGCCTGGGCACAGAGGATGGCGTCAAAATCACCGCAAAGGAAGGTGACGCCGAGAAGTGGATGGACGAAGTCGAACCGTCACTGGTGAGAATTCATGCCTACTGGAACGAGCTGCGCGGCGGCGGGTCGCCGGGACCGATTGACGACGATGTCGATCTCGGTGGGCAGACGGGCTTCGGGCAGGTCGTTCGCGATGGCCCGAAAATCGGTCGCAACGATCCCTGTCCCTGCGGGAGCGGCAAGAAATTCAAGAAGTGCTGCGGGGCGGACGGGGCGCCACGGACGTTACATTGACAGAGTGACGTGACCAATCGGTTGGTCGCCGCCAATTTCGTGAGGTGGAGTTTTTTCGCCCAACAGAGGGGGCGCCCACCGTCGAGCCGGGCGCGGGCGGAAGGGTTCCTTGACCTCCAAATACGGGCAGCGTGAGCGACACCGGTAGCTTTTTCGCTATCTGGCAGCGGCAGAAATTGGCCTCGCCAGGTGTGTGGCGCTTTTTTTCGTCCGTGTTGTACACTTCAGAAACCATATCAGCTTCCGTAACCACCCATGGACAAAACGCCACGTCGCTACCCGGTAACTTGCGAGATTGATGGCAAGACGCACAAGGGCACCTACTGGGTTGCCGGTAAGATCCTCACGGTATCCACGGGCTCGGGAGGTAAGAGCAGACAGGTTGGTTCGACGCCGGCGGAAATCCTGGCTCAGGAACTGCTCCGGGAGCTGGCGATGGAAGGAAAAGCGTAGCCGCCACCCCGTCGTCGCGCTTCAATGATTCGGGATTCCAATAAGTGGCGGCGATATCCACAAAATTCGTTGCGTGCGTGCCCTCCGGCGCGACCACATCGTCTTCCGCCAAAAGTGCTGCCGCCAAGTCAATGTAAGGGCGGGAACGCATCAGGCGCTCTTTGCAGCCCCGTTCGGCCTACCTAAATGGCCACCGGAGACGGGGTCGGCACCTTACCCCCAGCGAACGATCGAAAACGCGCAATCGGTGGGCGAGAAGGGGGTCAATGTCGAAGGGCGCAAAATAGTGGACAGAAAAAGCCCCGAGGAATCTCTCCCCGGGGCTGCTTTGCTGAATTAACGTCCGGCTTACCTACGGAATTTTAATCGACGCAAGCCGCTAGCGTCCGCAGACGGGACAAACAAGTTCCCCCGCGTCGAACTGGTCCAGCACATCATCAATAAAACTGAAGTAGCCCCCCGCGTAGAAAGGAGCATCGTGCACGGGACCTGAGCGGCAAAATTCCGCCCTGAGTTGTTCCCGCCTTGGAAGCCCGGGAAGCTCTCGACGTAGTCGCTCTACCCGCTCGAGCGCTTGGGTCGCTGATGCGCCTGCAATGACGGCCCATGTTTTGTCTTCCTTCCCTTTCCTGACTACCCGTCCCTTGATGCAAAAGAGCGGCTCACTGAATCCCACTGTGGCTTTTACTTTCTTTTCGTTCTTTGCTCTGGATTTCACAATATCCTCGTCTTGCTGGTCTTGCGACCTGTAGAAGCCCCGCCGTCCCATGACGGCGGGGGAGCCCGTCGGCTCTGATATGTATAGATACTATGGACCGCCCCGCCTTCCGAGCCGATTTGGCTCAGAGTAAACATGCCCACTTTGGGCTTAACTACTGGAGGCTCACCATGGAATTACACGCAGTCGGTATTGACCTAGCAAAATCGGTGTTCCAACTTCATGGGGCAAACGCGCACGGTAAAACGGTGCTGCAGAAGCGCGTTTCCCGCGCCAAGCTGATGGAGACCGTAGCGCAGCTGCCACCGTGCCTCATCGGCATCGAGGCGTGCCAGGGCGCGCACCAGTGGGCGCGCCGCTTCGAGGCCCTGGGGCAGACCGTGCGCCTTATTAGCCCGCAGTTCGTCACGCCGTACCGGCGCGGCAACAAGAATGATGGCAATGACGCTGCGGCCATTTGCGAGGCGGTGACCCGGGCCGACATGCGCTTTGTGCCTGTAAAGCAGGCACATCAGCTAGACGTGCAGGCCGTGCATCGCGCACGCGACCGAATCGTCAAAGCGCGTACCGCGCTCATCAACCAGATTCGAGGCTGCCTAGCCGAGCACGGCATTGTCATGCCACAGGGCTCGAACAAGGTACGGCAGCGCCTGCCGGAAATTCTGGAGGATGCCGAGAATGGTCTATCCGGACTTGCCCGGCAGACCTATCACTTGCTGCTTGAAGAGCTGCAGGCCCTGGATGCGCGGCGGGCGCAGTTTGATGCAGTGCTGAAGCAGGCCTTCAAAAGCGATGAGGCGTGCCAGCGCCTCGAAACCATACCTGGGGTCGGCATCCTCACAGCCACCGCCATGGTGGCCGCCGTAGGCGGCGCCAGGGAGTTCAAGAACGGCCGCCAGATGGCGGCCTTCCTGGGTCTTGTACCGCGTCAGCATTCCAGCGGCGAAAAACAACGCCTGGGCGGCATCAGCAAGCGGGGCAATACGCCACTGCGAACTCTCCTGATACACGGTGCGCGCGCCGTGCTGCGTTTCGCCGGCACCAAGACCGACGTCCGCAGCCGGTGGCTGCAGGCGCTCGTCGCGCGACGCGGTATGAACATCGCTGCGGTCGCCTTGGCCAACAAGACGGCGCGAACTTGTTGGGCGCTGCTCGCCAAGGGTGAGTGCTACCGGCCGGCATCGGTTTAACGAGGCAGTACCGTCTTCGATTGCTATGCGGTGATTGTTATGGGCAAACAGGTCGGACCGACGAATGCAGAGCCTGGCGCTCGCTACGGTCGTAATCAAGGCCGTCGTATAGTTGAGGCGCGTTCGTGCGGATTTCATCAAGGCCACGGGCGTTTGCTCGCTAGGCCGAATGTAAGCGTGCAATCGACCCACTCTGTCCATCGACAAAAACCGCTTGCAAAGGGGCGGTCCATGTAAGCGAGCACGCTCGAAGATCTGCCCGCCCCGCAGAATTATTTGTTGTTGACTGTCATCCGAGGTTCGTTGCCGGAAATCTCGCCGCCTCGATAACCCGCATCGGCGTTGAAGACGACAATCGCTAAAGCCAATGCCACGTCGGCCATGAAAGAGCTGTGTAATCGTTCCGCGGTACGGTTGGGCGACTGGAGTGGGGGACGCGCAGCGCTTGGCCGGGAAGAGCGACCATGGCAGCCCAGTGGGCTTGGCAAGAGAGAGCCGTATGCGCTTTCGCGCGCTCCTAGCTTTTCCCTTGGCACCGAGCGCCGAAGGCGCGATAAGGTTTATCTGGTTGCGGGCGGGCCGTTCCGGCGTGTGCTGAGGCGCGCGCGGAGTGGATGGAGCGCGAAATCGCTTATAGGACGCGGCTTTGCGATAGCTGTGCCGGGTGTGCTGGGTAAAAAGTGACAAATTACTAAGCGCGAAGAAGAAGGTATATAGAAAAAAGAGTTTCGTGAAATATACCCGGCACACCCAGCACACCCGGGGCAGTGGACAGGCCCGAAACGTGTTGCCGGGCGTATGCGCGGTGTCCCTGAAGGGTTGCGCTGCTTATCAAAGCGAAGGCCCCGACCGTCAACCGCGACGGCGGGGGCCTGGCCAAGCGCCGTGCGACGCCTATTCAGGTTCGAAGAAACGGTGGAGGGCGATGTTGCATACGCGCACCTGACTCCCATATTCTCGCCGGCGCTCCTCCGCCACCTGGACGATGTCGCGCAGCCGCGTCCAGAATCGTGGCGCCGCCATGCAGGTCAGGCCATTGGTTTCGCACCAGCTGCGGTAATGTGAATAGACATCGTCCTTAGGCGTCTCCGCGGTCTTCGTCGTGCCAATTTCACAGTCTTCATGCCAAGCCAGAACCGAATTTGTTTCGCTTTTCGCCTCACCGAGCACCTTTGCCATCGCTGCCGGCATTATCGGGTCGAACGCACCGCGCTTCTGCAGGCGGCACAGTCCTTCCAGTGCCCAATTCAGGACGCCCGCTAATTCCGTGTCGATAATGCGTTGTGCGAGGAGCGGGTCGCGGTCCTCTTCCTCGATGTGAACGTCGAACGGGACGATGTCCCACCGACGCCAAAATCCGATGCTGTGGTCAGTCACCGCCGGCAGGTGGTTTCCCAGGACTAACCATTTGCCGCGCACGTGGACGCTTACGGCTTCACGGTACTTGCGATCGACAACTATTTTTTCTCCGGCGATTAAAGACTTAAGTAAACTTTCATTCACGCGTGTACGTGGGATCTCGTCTGCGTAAATGAGGCTAGCGCCGATTAAAACGGAAAGCTTGAAGCCTTCCAGGGCGTCGAGATTGACTGCGGCAATGCAGCCATGCAGTGCCTGGATGATGTTGACCAAGACCCCCTTGCCGTTTGCGCCCTTGCCGAGCCAGATTTGTGCGCGTTGGTAACGGGCATCAGCCGTCAGTGTGTAGCCGA
>Ga0307375_10000270_pt1 | contig 70090 bp, 59 predicted proteins | sample TR1MG_FD_202531 | JGI IMG/M metagenome (GOLD analysis project Ga0307375, IMG submission 202531) | Soil microbial communities from Risofladan, Vaasa, Finland - TR-1 | ecosystem: Environmental > Terrestrial > Soil > Coastal area > Acid sulfate soil | place: Finland: Risofladan, Vaasa | collected... | reverse complement strand
TCAGCTGTAAATAAAAATACAGGACGCAGTTCAATATTGTATTTTTTGAGTAACGCTTCGGATTTTAGGTTAACGATAACATTTTTCAATGTGTGAAAATAAGAATTACCAACTTCTTTAGTAGATTTAGCTTCTCCCATTTCTTTTAGTAGATCACTACAGGATTTGCCATAAGTAAAAACAACATCAGCATTTATACAAGGAAATCCTTTTGAGAGATATGCAACAATACCGTGAGTTACATAAATACTTGGAATTCCCAATATTTTTGCTAACATAACAAGTATTCTTTCCTCTCCAACTGAATCCTGGAGAAGAACTACTACATCTATCTTTACTGTTGTAAAAAGCCACTGAAGGTAGCGAATCCTAACATTAAATTCATAATATGACTTTTTAATATTGATACTATAAAGTTCTTTAATAATTGGCCACAAACTAATACCATTAAAATCAAAACTGTTGTGAGTTTCAATGTATAAATCTAAAGATCTCATGAATTCTTCAAACGCTATGAAATACTCCTTAAATAAAAGTAGTGGTGTTGTATCTGAACAAATCACTCGCTTATTACCAAAATACTTTTTCCTGATACTTTGGATTACTATATTGTGATTTGTAGAATTAATAATATAATCAATAAATGAGCTTGTATAAGGATGAGACTGCACATATAATGTCATATAATCATTGTTCATCAAATGTTTACTAAACAAATTTGAATAGAAACAATATACTTTGTTTATTGTTTTGCGTAATAAATTAGCGGGTGAATTTTGTTTTGGTAGATACCAGTCAAACTTAGTGGGATAAGTAATTACTGGCACAGAAACAATTGTCAAATTTCTAGACTTAGCATATGCTCTGGTAACCTGATTTACTAAAGAATTATCATCAGCCATAAAAATCCGAGCAGGCTTGTAAACGTCTAAGAACGCGATCTGCCGGCATGAAACTTTCAACACCCGGTTCATTTCATAGTCAATATACTGCCCAAAGGACAATCCCTCAATCAATGTTGCATCCTTGCCATTCACTTTATACCAATTTTGAGCTAACTTGAGACTTTCCATACCTACCTGATCAAGATCTTCTTTTTTGAGCACATCACCATATCGGACAAAGTCAACTCTTGGCATCCATTCAGAAAGGAGAACATCAGTGTCAATATTGAGAGCAGTAATTTTATCATGACCTGATTGATGAATCAGGTCCCACATAGCATCTGAATTACAAGCACGAAAGAGTAATAGATCAGACATAATTGAACATTACCAACTTTTCGCTAATTACTATTTTTTATTAAAATACTCCCAATTAAACTTTTAGCAACTATTCGCATATTGGAAGAGGCCATATATTGTATTAAAAAACTAACTCCAATACATAATCCTGTTGTTCCGAGCACGATGAGCAAATTTATTTTTGATTTTTGATACGGTAAGTATACATCTGCAATAACAAGCGCTGTAATTAAAAATATCAAAGGAATAATCATTGGATAAATTGTTTTCTGAAGAAATTCTTTCAAAGAAATGTCAAGAAATTTAATTAAAATGTAAATAAAATAAAATTCTGATACAAAGGTTGCAATTAATTTAAACGAACTAAAAGACAATAGTCCCCAAAATGAATAAGTACATATAACTCCTATCCAATATATTATGGGTTGAATTGTAGCAATAATATTCATTTCTTTAATCCGGACTTTCACCAATAATACAATACTTGCAGGAAATGTCATGAATGATAAAGTAAAAATAAGAGAAAACATACTTGCCAGGTCAACACTTTCAGCATAATTTGCTCCAACCCACGACATGATAAAGGGCTTTGAAACAAGTGCAAAAGCGATTGTTGGAAAAACGACAAGAGGAGCGGAAAGTGAAACTAGTTGAAGACAAAATCTTTTTAGTCCTTCTTCATCCCGATTTGCAATAAAATAATTAGCTCTTATTGAAAAAGGAGAAAAAAATATAGTGTATATATTTCGAAAAAACGCAAGTAATGCAAATGCTATAGCATAAATTGCAACTTTCTCAACACCTAAGAATTTACCGATTGCTATTTGATCTAATTCATAAAAAATAATCCATACACCCATAATATACAAACCAGAATAGGCGAGCCCTTTAACTTTTTTATAAATAACAGCATCAAAATGTACAGATCGCAACAATTGTTTGATATTATAGGTGTATTTTTTTTTCGCTAACCATAGCCATATTACTACTGCAATAAAATTAATGCTTTGAGAAAAGAAGAAATAAGGTACAATCCGGTAATTTTCTTTTCCAAAGAAATAAAAGACCGACGCGATGGTGATAATACTTGCAGCGAGCGATATTCGTTGATTGACAAAACTATCTAAACGAATATCAAAAATCATCGATACCATTCGTTGAAGAATTGTAACGGGAGTAAACCCGGCAAGTATGAGCAAAAGACCTGATGCGGTGGAAATCTTTTCGGGGGTATCTAACCCTTTCATTAATGATTCAGGCTGAAGTCCAAAAAACAAGAATGTTAAAGCACAAAGCAGTGTAAATATTGACAAAATGAATGTTCCAAATCCGATATATTTCATTTCTTCAGCCCGTTCACCTCTTCCATAACATTCTGCTGCGTACTTTTGACCTGCTCTTAAAAACCCCAAATCAGCATAGTTTAAAAAAATCGTTACAGATATACAAATAGCATAAATCCCATAGGTCGAAGGTTCCTTTGTTAAAAATGGTGTTACAATAAACATGGAAAGGAACCTCAATACGAAAGATGCTCCCTGCCAGAAATAGATTTTCAAATACTTTTGAGTGTATACATTTCCACTCATACAGACATCGATTTAAATCCCGATAAACCTCTCACCAAACAAAATGCCTCTGCATACTTGCAGCCTACAGCTATACCCCAACGTTGTGCCTGAATCTTCAGTGCTTCGGGTGAACGTGGATGTGGATAGGCTCGTTTTTCAAAATCGTAACATTCTATTCCTTTAATTTTAGCTTCTATATCTTCTTCTGTCACCTCAAAGAACAGATTTGGGATGAAATGTCTTGGGTCGGTTGATGCCATCCACTCGGTACCTGAAGGCGTTTCAAAAGTGATAATTGTTTTAACTGTTTCATTAGCCATTGGACGGCAGGCAGTTATAACGGCTTCAAAAGTACGTTGATGATCAATATTCAGATCACCACCATGATGCGTGAAGATAGCATCAGGCTTAAATGTTTCTTTTTCCTTCTCAATTACTTTAATGATATCTAACAAGGCAACTGTATCAAACCGATTATCATGGAAATCATAGATAGATACGCTGTGATATCCTAAAGATTTTTGAGCAGAATCAATATTATTTCGATGTATCTTCAATTCTTCTTTCCACTTTTCAGTATTCCTTTCATTTGAACGAGAAGTTATTCCTTCCCCCAAAATGACCAAACGGGTAATGATACCAAATTCTTTAACTAAACGGTGCATAGTAGCACCCGGGCCAAGCAACTCATCATCCGGATGGGCTACTACGACTAATACTCTTTTTTTCCTCAGTGATTCTAACATGTTGAATAATTATTTCTGATATTTAAATATGCAAAAATCATATTTTTTTTGTGCGTTGTGTGAAGCGCGCTTATTTTCTAATTGCGTGTATATTCCAGGTAGATAAAGTATGATTATCTGAGGGAATAGCTCTGTAGATCCGCTTTTCTTCAAGAATTTTTATTTCAAACCCCTCAAATAACTCTTGAATATGCTCTTTATCTGAGAAGTGAACTTTACCTACTCCCAGAAACTGACCGTCACTGTAGTTATCATGAGTAAAACCGTCTCCTATAGGTTTGCCTTTAAGAAAATCGGAATGATTAGTTGAAAACCAGTCAATACCAATATAACTTGCACCTGGTTTCATCCTCTCATGAATCATCGAAAGACAGCTTCTGATAGATTTAGTATCATTATGAGTCAATGAGGCACGGTCCACCACAATATCAAATAGCCCTTCAAAAGGAATTTCATAGGTGAAATCTGCGACTCGAATATTTTTCGCAAACTCTGGAAACTTTTCTTTAAGCATTTTTACAATTGTTGGGCTCCCCTCCAGGCCAAAATATTTTATTCCTAACTGCTTAAAAAATGGAATGTTAGCCCCAGAACCACATCCAAGTTCAAGAACTGACTCAGATGATGACTTGGGTTTTGTATAACGCATGATATAGGAAACAAGGTCATTCCATGGCCACAATACAATTTGCTGATTCGAAGCATAAGTTTTTTCCCATTCAGAAGAAAATCCCATTATTTATCTCCTCCTATCTCTATATATGAAATGTTAGGTTCAAATTCAAAACATTTTAATGGGTACTTGTTCAGGTCAAACTTTTCAAGTACTGCTTGTGTCTCTCCTGGCCAATCAGGATTATTAAGTTCGTCAAATGCAAGAATGGAGCCTTTGGACATTCTAGGTAAGAAATGCTCAAGAGCTGTTATTGTTGGTTGGTAAATGTCGAAATCAAGGAATAGAAGAGATACAAGCGTGTGATGGTTTTTCTTTAAGTACTCTGGTATTGTTTTATTTGCATCTCCTTTGACAAGTTCGATCTTAGAAATCTGATTGATAAATCTATTACAATCGTACTCTTTAATTACCAATTTCATTTCTTCATATACATCATAGTCTTCATTAAAAAAGCCCTCATGTGCATTGGGATTTGTACTCAAATCAGCATCTTGGATAGCGGGAAATCCAGCAAAGGTATCAAAACCGATTATTTTTCTTTGATAATTATATGGCTCAAGCGTCGAAGATATTTTTGCCCATGTCATAACGCCATTACCCTGGTGAACGCCACATTCAACTATGCTCCCTTTAATGTGCATTTGTAGTTTGAAAATTTCATAACAGGCAAGGAAACGAGCAATTCGTTGTCTGCGCACATACTTTGTAAAATGTTCGAACTTTTGCTCGATTGTGCAACTTGACTTTAATAAACCATTTTTCCCAATTTCTAATTTTCCCATTGAGTTATTATTTTAATTAATCTTACTTTTTAATTAAAGGGTTCGAATGTTTTTTCCTAATAGTATTTCAAGGCTTTCCGGCCCTTCGTTGAATAACAAATCGATGACCGACATGTATGGTATAAATTGCCCATGAAGCTGTTTATAGACTGGATGTGTATATTCCTGAAAAACAACAGAGATTTTATGCTCAGAAAATGATCTGATATCTGCATAGTTTAGACCTTGAGATCCGAAAATATAAGTTGTTGCACCAAGACTAATACACATATCGAGCACCAAATCAGACTTATATCCTGAAAAACTATAATCACTTGCCTTGACAACAGACCTTTTGATTCCCAATGCTGACATAAAATATAATAAAAGTTCATAATTTAGATCCGTTAGAAATTCATGCTTTTTTTGAATGATAATGAATAGAGGGTCAGAATATTCTTTATAAAAAGGTGCTTTGGAATAATTCAACTGAATGGATTTACAGTGTTTTCTTTGCCAGCCATCATTTATAATTTTAATATCACAATTTTTTTTTTCATAGTGGTTGCTGGATTCTACCGGAACAGACAACCAAATTTCATTACCTGTACTGATTTTTATCTTGTTACGATTATTGAAATCCTTGGTCTGATATTGTGCTATATCAAATAGACAGAACCTTTCTGCCAGATAAATTTTATGAAAAAGGCCAAGCCACGGGATATAAACAGGTTGATGCGCAGTAAGAATCATTGGATAACCTCCATAATTATTCTTTTAATTTCTTCATTTGATAAACTTGGATAAATTGGCAATGAAACAGTATTGTTTGATAAATTTACTGAATTTGGCAATGGTTCTAAAAGTTCCCATTCTTCAATTGGCACAATTGATTTTATATGTGCTTTGTTCAATGATTCAATAATTTCTTTTGCTTTATTAGTTTTCAAAACGGCTCTGTACCTGACTGGTTCATATTTATTATCATCTAATAAATTAAAGCCTGCAGATTTATATTTTTGAAAAATATTTTCACGGATTTTTAAAAAAGAAGGTAATTTCTTAAGTTGTTCTCTACCAATACCAGCTTGTAAATCAGTCATTTGAAAATTAAATCTTTTATTTTTATCATGTCTGCAATCAAATTCACGATAATCTTTTATTCTGTCAATCAAATCTTTATCTTTTGATACGATCATACCTCCCTGACCACCAGACGTAATCAATTTTGTTGCGTAAAAAGAAAAAATTCCAATATCACCAATAAGCCCTGTTGATACACCATTAATTTTTGCTCCTATTGATTGAGCGCAATCTTCTATTATTTTGATATTTTTTATTTTTGATAAATCTACAGGTATTCCAAACATATGAGGGATAATCGCAATATCAGGATTAGCTTTATTTAATTCAGAAATGTCAATATTAGGCGAATTTTCATCAATATCAATTACATTTTCTTTACCATTTAATAAACTAATGGCATGTCTTAAAGATGTGCAAACATAAGATGGTATTGAAATTGTTTTCCCTCCACCATCCAATACCCATAACGCCAAATAAAGTGCAGATGTGCCACTTGAAACAGCAACTGCATGATCTTTAGGTAATCCTAAAAAATTGCACATTTCATTCTCAAAATTTTGAACCTCGACACCCTGAGCTAACCAATTTGAACGAATTACTCTTAAGGCCGCTTGTTCTTCATCATCTGAAAACGTTGGTTTATTGTGAGCTATCATAACTTTTTCAAATAATACCCTTCCTTTAAAACCATAGGATTTCCAATAACGAGAGAGTAAGGTGGAATTTTTACTCCCTCAACAATCGTTCCTGCACCAACTATGCTATGATGTCCTATATATGCTCCTCCTTTTATTACAGAATGAGAACCAACAAAAACATTGTTTTCCAGGGTAATATCTTTTTTCTCAATTTTATCGGATATGCCTAGACCTTTTTTATGGGAATCAGCACAATTTATAGCTACAAAAGAGGCAATATCGCAATTATCTCCAATTTTAACTTTTGCTCCTTTCGAATAGATTTCAGAAAACAATCCTACATAAACATTATTGCCAATTTCAGGATTACCATTAATGAAAACAAGGGGATGAAAGGGATTATTTCGTAAATCTAACATTTCAATCATCAATCCCATAAATGCGGAACGGACTTCATTGTCCATGCGCATTAACTTTATAAGCTCTAAAGCTTCAGCCTTTTTCATTGTCATTTTCAAGAATATCAAGTGTTATTAAATCGTTGCATCGGATGGATTTTCCAATTCGTCGACCTTCAAGCAAATAGCGTAGCTTTGGAGGAAGACCTGTCCCCGGTCGCTTAAATGTCATATTTTCCAGGCACAATATGGTACCAGCAGGAAGGTCACTTTTAGCTACAATACTTCTTCGAGCTATTGAGCGCATTTCTAATTCCAGGTCAGTTGGAGATACAATGCCTGAGCCAAGAGACTTGAAAGTAGATCTTATAACTCGCACCCATTTTTCAACCTCCACCGGATCGGAAGAAAACCAATGGTCAGGACCAGGAAGATTTTTGTCCAAAGTGAAATGCTTTTCTAAAATACAAGCACCAAGAGCTATTGCAGCAATTGAAGCTTCAATACCTTCAGTATGATCAGAAAAACCTACCGGAACCTCAAATGCTTTTGCAATAGTTGCCATTTTTTTAAGATGTAATTGCTCGGGTTTAGCAGGATAGGATGACACACAATGCAGAATACCAAAATTATTGTTCCCGGTTGATCGGATTATGTTAACAGCATCTTCAATTTCACCAAGATATGCCATACCGGCAGAAATTATAAGAGGAATTTTTTTGGATGCATAGTACTTTAATAAATCAACATTTGTAAGATCATCAGATCCAACTTTTATAACAGGAAGTTTAACAATCTCAAGAAGAAAATCGAGATCAGAAGGATTCTGGGGAGTAGAGAAAAATAGTATCCCGATTTTATTGCAATAATCAGTAATCTCTTTCCATTGTATAGGTGTAAACTCAAATCTTTTGAACATAGAAAGCATGGATTCAGTTACTTCATGCCCCTGAGACTTATAAGTATACGTTTTATTCGGATCTGCAATAAACTCTTCTGCTTTAAAAGTCTGAAACTTAACTGCATCAGCACCGCAAGCATGTGCCTGATCAACCATTCTCTTCGCAATTTCAATGTCGCCATTATGGTTGATTCCCACCTCAAGAATGACGAAAGGTTCATAACCAAGTCCTACACGACGGCCAGAAATTTCCAAATAATCCATCTTATGTCTCCCTTTTAATAATTGATTTTACATACTTCACATCTTCTAAAAAATCATCCAATGAATCAAGGCTATTTTTTTCTGTCTCAAGCGCCAAAAAACTATTTTTACTAACTTTTGAAAGGCACCAAGGAATATCGTAGTCTCCTTGTGTAAAATGAAGATGTTCATCATTTCCGGAAGCAACATGACCATCTGAAAGATGAAAAGCACTTGGAATAAGCGTAATAAATCGTTCAATATAATCCTTCCAATTTAGTTTGAAGGATGCCGCTGCACATATAGCATGACCGAAGTCGAGACAGAACTTCATTCCGGTACTTTCACAAATGAGTTTAATATCTTCTGGAGTTGCCCCTAAACATAATTCACCGCGCATACCAAATAAAGGCTTGTTCTCAATAAGCATAAAATCTCTGAGATGAGGGTGAAGATTTAATAACCTATCAAATTGTCGAATAGTTTCGTTAATATTACCTTGAATACCCGGATGAAAAACCAAATAGAGTGGAGAATATGATGAACACACATCTGCTATTTCCTGCATAATTATTTGATTGTCCTCTGCTTTATCTGAAACGGAGGGGTTGAATCCCCCATAAGAATGAGGCGCATGAAATGCAAGCGGTATCCCTGTTTCAATCCATTTGGAAATGTAATTTCTGCTTACTCCAGCCTCGAGGTAAACCTCAATGTAGTCAAAAAATTTAGCTGAATAAAAATCAATAGTTTGAGGAATATAGTTTAAATTCGAAACAAATGTTTTAAGACCTATTTTCACTTATATTACTTTAGTTGTATAATACTAGTTTTGACCCTTTAAATTGAATAGAAAAATAAAAACTTGTTTACACTATAAAATTTTTACCTTCTTCCTGACTACAATTAACTAATTTAATCGTTTAAATTTAGAATGACAAACAGGTCCTTTTAAAAGAGCCAATACATCTTGTCCATCTTCAAATTCACGGATCTTGAAAAATAATTTATCAAGCTCATGAAAATACCCATCTAATATATCAGGAGTATGTTCTGTGCACACATATATGCTATTATCAGCAAGATAACCATTAGCAAGCATTTCCTGTGTAATAAAGGTTTTATATGCTAAAGAATTTTTCCCATTGAATGAAAAACCAGCTAAAGCCGGTAAACCCCATTGTTCGATAGATAATTCATATTTATCAGCAAGCTTTTGCCATTTATGCTTTATTTCATTGCCAGTCTTTGTAATAATTTCCCAGGATTTTATCCGTTCCATTACTTTCAAGGTTGCAAGAGCAGCAGTTGGTCCGATACGTTCAGTCCAAAAAGTGCTGCTAATAAAGGTTTTTTGGGCTGCTTCCATAACTTCTCTTTTTCCTATTGTACATGTTATTGCATATCCGTTACCTAATGCCTTTCCAAATAATGCCATATCAGGTTCAACACCATACAACTTATGAAGGCCGCCAAAAGTTTGTCTAAAGCCTGAAGTACATTCATCAAAAATTAATACAATATTTTTATCTGTAGCTAATTTTCTTATTTTCTGAAGAAAATTATCTTCAGGTCCCATATTACGTGATACTTCCATTTTGATTACACCAATTTCTTTCGTATTAACCAAGTTCTCAAGTTCTTTGAAATCGTTGTAATTAAACGGAAAGGTTGTGTTTCTGAGATTCTGAGGTACTCCCAAAGGATTCAGGCCGGGAAGCAGATGATCTGCAAGATTTTTTGCATCGCCCAAATTTGCAGAAAGATACCAGTCATGCCAGCCATGATAACCACAAAATGCCACATTATCTTTACCTGAAGCAGCTCTGGCTATTCGTATGGCAATTGCATTTGCTTCTCCGCCTGTTCGAGCAAACCGGACCATGTCAGCCCAAGGATGCAACTCCACTAATTTTTCAGCTAGATAAACTTCTTCAGAACAATTAAAGGTTGACATATTTCCGTTTCTGACAGTATTCATTACCGCCATATCAACTTCCTCATTTCCATAACCCAAAATATTGGTCCCAATACCCATAATTGATACATCAGTATATTCCTTGCCATCTAAATCCCATACCTTACAACCTTTGGCTTTACTAAAATATGCCGGCCATTGTTCAGGTAAGAACATTTCAGGTCTTTTCGAAAGTAGCATAGTTCCACCAGGGATCAGACTTTTTGCTTTTTTATAGAGTTCTTGCCCTTTACCCATTTTTTTAAAATTTAATTATTATCGTTTTCCAATGATTTCTTATATCCTTCATTTCGCTCTTCGTTAGCATTTATGTTTAAAATATTTGGATGAGCATCTAGATATTTTATATAATCCATCCATCCTCTTTTAATTCCCAGATTCTTTACTAAATTTTCAATTACAGCAAAGTCAACTAGTGTGTCAACTGTTATCCGGTATTTTGAATAATCTTCAGGATTCTCTACATTAAAAGAAGTAAAAATATCTCCTCCTTTAAAAGAGGAGTTTCTCCAAATATAAGGCGTAACATGCTCACGATCAGACTTCAAGATCGCATCTTTATAAGCAATTTCTAAGGCTGAGAATTTGAATACTTCTGTGTCCACACCATCAGGGAATGTTGGGACAAGTGCATTTGAAGCGTAATCGTAACCTCCTTTTATACAAATTTCTATTACTCGATCTATCTCAATGGGGTCAATCAACGGACAATCAGAAGTAAGCCTTACAACTATATCGGGTTTCTCTGGTAAGGCTGTAAAGTAAAACCTTCCGAGTACGTCATCGATTGAGCCTTTAAAAGTATCAACTCCAAGATTATTCGCAATACTTTCTATCATTTCAGCACCAGCCTCAATTGTTGTCGCTACTTTTAACTTTGATATAGCTTTAGATTGGAGTATTCTCTCTAAATGTATTTCCAAAAGAGTCTTACCGTTAATGGTCTTTAATACTTTCCCCGGTAAACGGCTTGATCCATATCGGGCTTGGGTAATTGCTAATATTTTCATTTCCAGAAACTAGGATTTAGTAATTCTGCTTCAGTAACATTTATAGTTTCAATAAAGTCTGTAATTGTATCAGCATATTCACTTCGAATGCAGCTTATATTGGTTTTAAGCTGATCAATATTATCAACACCAATCAATACTCCATCTATATAAGGATAAGTGAAAGCATAAGTCATTGCAATTTCTGCTAAAGATAAATGTTGGTTTCTGCAAAAACTAACAATGTTCATTAAATATGGGGAAAGAGGTTTTAACTTTTCAGGTATTTGGACTTCATTCATAAAAATCAATCCTTGTAAAAAAACCGAACGAACATGAATCTCTTTGCTATTTTTCTTTGCTTTTTCTAATAATAAACCTCGTTTAACATGATTATCCAGGATATTGAATGGTAACTGTATCACATCAATAACCTCTGAGTTAATGGCTTTCTCAAATTCCTGATTAGTATAAACTGAGATACCAATATTTTTAATCAGTTTTTCGTTTTTTAATCCTTGAAGAATTTTTTGAGATTCATGATTGGATTCAAAATCAAAGAAAGAATGATATGAATACACATCGAATGAATCTATGTTTAAAGTTTTTAAAGATTTATTTACCTTCCCTGCAATATCGCAACTCTGATCAGAAAAAGTAAATTTGTTTAATATCTTAAAGACGTGATGCTTGGAATGATACCTACCAATAATGTTTATTGCTTTTCCATACGCATCTGCTGTATCAAGTCGCTTGATTCCTAATCTTCGTGCTTCGTCTAAAATATTAAATGTCTGTTCCTCAGACGGCTTACCAGAATGATTATTTATTCCATAATCTAATCCGAATTGTACTGTACCTAAAATTAGCTTATTGAAGTCGTTCATTAAAATCTGGATTAAATATTGCCATTCTTATTGCATCACAATACTCTCCGGCATATATCCCTTGTTTTTTATAAATACCTTCTAATTCAAAGCCTATTTTAAGATAGAGATTAAATGCTGCTTTATTCTTAGAAATTACACCCAGAGTAATCTTTCTCAGACCTAAATGCTCAAATGAATAATTTAATATTAGTCTGGTAGCTTCTTCTGCATATCCTTTACCCCACTCACTTTTACGACCCATCATAATTCCATATTCTCCGATTCCATGTCTTATATTTATCGGATCTATTTTAATATTTCCAATATGTAAATGGTCATCTTTTTTATGAATGGCCCAAAATAGGATCTCTTTCTTTTCAACATCCATTAAGTATTCCTTCAACATTTCAAGGGTATAATTACCACCAGATTCCAGATACCGAATGACGTCCGGATCATTCATCCAATCAACATAGTCTTGAGTAAGGTGCTCCAATGACAAAGGTTTAAGCAAAAGTCTTTCGGATACAAGAGGTATCGGTTTCATTTCTTAATTATAAAAATCATGTATTGTTTTTAATACGAAATCCTGCTCCTCATTTTTCAACGCAGGAAACATCGGTAAGCTGATACAACGAGCATAATACATTTCCGCATTTGATAAACTACCTTCTTGCCAACCATATTGTTTATAATATGGCAGCATATGAACTGGAATATAATGAACTTGGGAGAATATATTATTTTTGCGCAGGTGATCAAAAAGTTTCTTCCTGTTTTCTACTTCTATAATATAAAGATGATAGGCATGTCCCTTAACTAATCCGGATTGTCCTTTAATGTATTCCTTGTTTTTAAACGACTCATAATAAATTGATGCAATTTCAAACCTCCTCTTAAGTCCCTTGTCAGCTCTACTTAATTGACTAATTCCTAATGATGCCTGTATATCAGTTAATCTATAATTATAACCAAGTTCCACCATTTCATAATACCATAAACCGTGATGTTCTTTTAATAGATCAGGGTCTTTAGTAATTCCATGAGTACGTAATAATAATAACTTACTGTAAAGCTTTTCATCATTTGTAGTAATCATACCACCTTCTCCAGTTGTAATATGTTTCACTGGGTGAAAAGAAAATATTGCAAGATTCTCATAATTGCCATTCCCGCAATTCTGTTTTTGACCACTTTTATCAGTAAAATATCCACCAGGCGCATGGCACGCATCTTCAATTATCCAGCATCCATATTCATCAGCTAATTTACGAAATGCTTCCATATTAACAGGCCTTCCTGCAAAATCGACCGGAATAATTCCTTTGTAAGTCTCTTTGGGAGAAGATTCGAGAAGCTCTCTTACTTTGTTAATATCAAGCAAATAGGTCTCAGGATCAATGTCTCCAAATACAATTTCTCCATTACAATATCGGACACAGTTGGCGGTTGCTACAAAGGTAATTGGAGTGGTAATGATTTTATCTCCTGCTTTTATATTCATTGCAAGTGCACTTAGGTGCAGCGCAGCTGTACCATTAGAAACTGCTACAGCATACCTTACACCAATATATTGGGCAAATGCCTTTTCGAATTCATCAATTTTAGGACCTTGAGTAAGGAAATCAGATTTAAGGACATCTACAACTGCCTTAATATCTTCTTCTGTTATACTCTGCCGTCCATAAGGTATTGGTTTCATTCGATTGGTTTGAAATTTGGATCAACAAATATTCTGATTTTTTCTCTCAAAGTCTCCTCAGTTTCAAATTCTGTATTTGTTCCAGAATTGTATTTGAATCCTTTAGGCACTTCCCACCCTTTAAAATGATTGATGAATTTCTGTTTATCAGAATTGGAGGGAAGGATGGCAAAATATTTATCAAATTCGATAGTATTATACGAGTCGCTTTCCGTAATCATTTCTTCATGTAGTTTTTCTCCCGGACGAATTCCGATATCTTCAAGTATTGCGTTGGGTGCAATTGCCCTGGCTAAAGTCTCAATTTTATATGAAGGAATCTTTGGAACAAAGATTTCGCCACCAAGGCAATTCTCTATAGCCCAAAGTACCATCTCAACGCCAGCCTCAAGAGAAATATTGAAACGTGTCATTTCCATATGAGTTATCGGTAATACTCCGTTTTTAGCTCTGTCGAGGAAGAAAGGAATAACAGAACCTCTTGAACCCATGACATTGCCATAACGAACAGCTGAAAATCGCAAATCCCTGTTTCCCTTGATATTATTAGCTGCAATAAACAATTTGTCAGAAAGAAGCTTTGTTGCACCGTACAGATTGATTGGGGCAGCCGCTTTATCTGTAGAAAGTGCTATTACTATTTTCACTTCAGTTGCTAATGCCGCATCGATTACATTTTGAGCACCACCGATGTTTGTTTTGATGCACTCATCAGGATTGTATTCTGCAGTTGGGACTTGTTTTAATGCTGCAGCATGAATAATCACGTCAATTCCTTCACAAGCTCTTCTAAAACGGCCTCCATCACGTACATCTCCAATAAAGAAACGCAATTGGGGAAATTTATTTTCAGGATAAACTTGAGCCATTTCGAATTGTTTTAACTCATCGCGAGAATAGATAACAAGTCGTTTAATATCAGGATATCGTTCAAGAATTACTTTGGTAAACATCTTTCCAAATGACCCAGTTCCTCCTGTAATTAGTATTGATTTTTCGTTTAACATCCCAATTTTTTTAAAAAGTAGTATAAATTAATTCTTAATTTAATAACATAGATATTTTTTCAAACCAAATTCTCCAACATTTTTTGAATATGGAAATTCTAACGATTAAAAACATAGGTATCAGAATCGTTATACTCAACTCGGAACCCGTATTTATTCATTTCCCTAATAATATTTTTCCATCCTTTTTCAAGGATATGTGATGAATGATCTCCTTTCCAATTTTTTCCTCCTCCAGTAAGTGAAAGTGGAGATTCGAATAATACAGTATAGATATTTTTGGGGATCCAGTCAATTAGCTTAATTAATTCGTGCCACTTGATATGTTCAATCATATGTGTTGCAATAAGTGCGTTATAATCAATTACTAAGCGGTAGTTCCAGATATAGTCATTCAGTGAAATAAATTTATATTTTTCGTCAACGCATTTTTGAATATTATTTGATTCAACCAAATCGTAGTTATGCCAAGCATCGATTGTGTAATTATGCGATAGGATTTTCAAAGCAAGATCACCTTTCCATCCACCAATTTCTATAATTTTAGCTGGTCGTCTTACAAAATTTTTTAACCAGAAATCAATTGGTTCAAAATTAAAATATGCCTGTTCAGGGTACTCTATCAGCCATTTATTTGCAATATTCTTTTTATCCTTAAAGGTTAAAGAATCATATCTAATCCGGTATCTATCAAATTTATGTATTTCATATTTTAATATATACTTCCTTCGAGTTTTATATAGCAATTCTTTAAAATCCTTCATTCCCAGGTTCAGCATAACCATTTAACCTATTGATAATTTATATAATACAGATTTCATAAGACTTTTCAAATGAAAGACGATCTCTTTTAAATGATATTTTATTTCATTGCTATGTAAATTCCTTTCATTGTAAATATGAAAATAAGGAGTCAATTCACCGCCGAAACACCTGACATGCTCCTCAATATTTTTAATATCAGAACCACCAAAGTTAAAATATTGGACCTTGTCACAAAAATACTTTACCGCTTCCCATAAAATTAGGGTTTGACTTCCCTTATCACGATATTTTGAATCACATCCACTTAATAAGTAGTACACTGATTTTTTATTAAAAACTAAATATATTGCAGCATGTACTTTGTCATCACAGTCAATAGCATTAAGAATCAATCTATTTCCATTTTTCTTAATGGCTTCATCAAGATTAATAAGGTCTCGCAGAGAAATTCCCAGCTTTTTGCCCTGCCTTTTATATGATTGCTGAACAAGATAATAAAGCATTTCAATATCCTCAGAAACCTCAGTTTTTATTCCATATTTATTTGCAATTTTAATAATGCTTTTCTTCCCACGGTTAAGTTTCTCCAATAAGGAATCAGGTGTTTTATTTTGATAATGAATAATATAAGTATATCTGGTTGTTTGTTTAAGTCCATGCCATCTAAATGGAAGCCAATCCCTAAAACTATGATGAGTACACATCTGCACGAAATTATCTGGTTTTATAATCCCAAGTAATGCAGAAAGCCATTTCCTCTGATATGAGGATTGCTTATGCTCAGTTAAGTTTGCCTGTAGTTTATAGAGAACTCCCAAAGTTCTTGTCAGTGGAGGCTCATTTATCTTATTATTAACATCATAAGCAGCAGGGATGCCTGCAACTATTTCATTATTTTCTATTACAACGAAAATTTTAAATTTACTTTTTGTTATTACATCTAACCACCATGAATAACAGAAAACATCTCCCTGAGGGGACGAATCCACGAAATTATTCCACTCAGCATACCTTGAAGGATTTAATATTTCTATTTTTAACCCTACTCCAGTCAAACTAGTTAATTCTTCTCTTAAATAACAGGTTAATTGTCTTTCCAAAAAAAGTATCCGATATACTTTTACCTGTCAGTTCATATGAAATAAAATTAAAATACGTTTTAATATTAGCCGGTTGATTAAGGACAATCTCTGCAATTGCTGCTCTTCCATTTTTATTAAGTTTATACCTGTAGCAAAGTCTAGCATATGCACTATAATGTACAGCAAATACCTTCGGGTATTGTTTAAGGAAGTCACGGTATCTTTCTAGAATAATCTCCATCCCTCTAATTTTATCTAAATAATTTTCTTCCCCGGTAAGTTGATTGAATTTATGCTGATGTATTTTGACAAGTACATCAGGAATAGTTTTAAACTTAAAATTCATTGTAAGTCTAAATAACAGATCTGTATCCTCTCCTATCTTTAAAGATTCATCATAAAAACCAATTTTCCCAAAACACTCTCTACGTACACACAGACCAAATCCATTTCCAATTGATGTTGCCGCAATAATACCATTTTCCTTTTTTGAAAAATCTCCTGGCCATACTCTGGAATATAATGCAATTTCGCCATCATCAGTATCTTCTATTTTTGAGATTCCTGACCAAACAAAACCCAGTTCCATATCTTCACTGATGAAGCATTTATGCATTTTCTCAAGGAAAAATGGCATATATTCATCATCATCATCAAGAAAAAGCACAAACTTACCGCACGATTTTCTTAATCCAGAATTATAACTAGCCGCAGCTCCTTTTGATTTTTCATGTTTTACCAGTTTTATCCGTTCATCACCAAAACTGTCTATTAACTTTTCAGTTGTACTATCGTTTGCATCATCAATTATTATATGTTCAAAAGTATTGTAAGTTTGATTTATAACACTTCGAATATTCCTAGCTAAAAATTCAGGGCGTTTAAAAGTAGGAGTAATAATAGAAAAAAGTGGATTTTCAGAACATTCAAAGATATCTATTGACATAATAAAGAAAAATCAATATTCTAATTGATTAGAAAATGAAACTGTTGCTTTACTTTGAAAATACAATCCTTTATACATTTGATAATAATCATTTCATTACCATTTGCATTTTCAAATTTAGAAAAACGTCTGTAAATAGCTGGATATAATGAATATAATTCTCTGTGCCTACTAAAGATCAATGACATTGAATGGATAGTTTTATTGCGATCTGAAATCCTTCTTCCTGATCGAGATTCGGAAGGATCTTTATATTTTCTGTAAAAAATACAAGAATCAGGAATTTTAACAATCTCTCTTCCTGTTTCTATTATATTCAACCACAAATCCCAATCTTCTAAACCATATTTAAAATCTTCAGAATATCCACCAACTTTCATCCAGTCTTCTTTAAGAAACAATGCCGCTGAAACTATCTTATTCTTGGCTAACATTCCTTTGAGATTATACTGTCCCCTTTCCATAATACCAGATTGTGCTCCAAAATATGAGCAATTGGTGTATACTATTCCAGCTTTTGGGTTTATTGAAAATATTTCATATGCCTTTTCCAAATAATCTTGTAATATCTTATCATCAGCATCTAAATTCAAAATAAAATTAGCTCTGGCAAATTTTATAGCTTGGTTTCGTGCAGCTGCAGGACCACTATGCTCTGAAAAAATAACCTTTATTCTATCATTTTTAATTTCATTAAGGATCTCACGTGAATTATCTGTCGATCCATCATCAACGATAATTATTTCAAAATCCTGAAAAGTCTGGTTCAATACAGACTCAATCATCTCATTTATATACTTCCCGTGGTTAAAGCAAGCTGAAACAACTGAGATTTTTGGAAATGATATTGGCTTCACTGAATAATCGAGTTAAACATTTTGATTACGATTTGTCACTGTATTCATCAAGTATCATTTTAATGCCTTCCTTAATTCCAATACTAAATTTCCATCCAAGTGAATTAATTTTTGAGACATCAAGCAATTTGCGAAAAGTACCATCCGGTTTACTTTTGTCCCAGGTTATATTTCCTTTGAATCCGATTAAGCTCTTAATTAGTTTGGCAAGTTCTTCTATTGTGATATCTTCTCCTGTCCCTATATTCAGTTGAGTATTTCTTATTTCTGCATTTTTGATAGAGGACTGACTATAAAGGTCTTCAAAATTAACTTTTCGCATTAAAAAGATACAGGCTGCTGCAACATCATCAACATGAAGAAATTCTCTATATGGTGATCCTGTACCCCATAAGTTAATCGTTACATCAAACCTTTTTTCACGTGTCTGGTTATTTATTATACGTTCCTTAGTTAAAGGGATAACATGTATTCCATATTTTTCCAGGGCTGCTAAAATCTCCGAAATTGTTGAATTTTGAACAATAAAATCAATTGGATATTTTGCCAAGTCTCTCCGTATAGAGAGCCAATCATTTTGCTCAATCCATTTACCAATTTTCACCTTCCTGATAATTGCCGGTAATACATGAGATGTTTCAAGATTATAATTATCATTCTTACCGTAAAGATTGGTAGGCATTACAGAAATAAAATTCGTGTTATACTGGAAATTGTATGATTCACACATTTTTATCCCGGCTATTTTGGCGATAGCATAAGGTTCATTTGTATATTCCAGCTCTCCTGTCAGCAAATATTCTTCTTTTATTGGTTGAAGACAATTTTTTGGATAAATGCAAGAACTGCCAAGGAATAGAAGTTTTTTTACTTTATTAACATAACTGCTATGTATGATATTGTTTTGGATCATCAGATTTTCATAAATAAACTGTGCCCTGAAGGTATTGTTTGAAAGAATTCCTCCGACTTTAGCAGCAGCAAGAAATACATAATCAGGTTTTTCAGTTGAAAAGAAATCAACAACTGTTTTTTGGTCAGTTAGATCATATATTGGATAAGGTGTAAAAACAAGATTACTATATCCCTCTGCCAATAGTCTTCTGGTAATTGCACTCCCTACCATGCCAGTATGTCCAGCAATATATATCTTATCTGATAATTTCATAACAAAATTAAAAAGCCTTTTGTTTAATCTTATTATAGTCAGATAAAGCCATTATTTTAACTAGTTCCTGAAATTTTACAGATGGTTTCCATCCAAGCTTTTTAAGTGCTTTATCTGGATTACCTATTAGAAAGTCAACCTCAGTTGGCCGAAAATATCGAGGATCAATGGCTATTACATTTCTTTTCGTTGATTTAAGTATCCCTTTTTCATCAGTCCCCTTTCCTATCCATTCTATTTCCTCGCCAAAAACTTTAAAAGTTTCTTCAATAAATTCTCGAATTGAATGTGCTTCATTCGTTGCAAGAACATAATCATCAGGCTCCTGTGCTTGCAAAATTCTCCACATACCATCAACGTATTCTGGAGCATATCCCCAGTCACGTTTTGAATCAAGATTCCCCAGATAGAGTATATCCTGTTGTCCCAGAATTATTTTTGAAACAGCCACAGTTATTTTACGCGTAACAAATGTTTTACCTCTACGCTCACTTTCATGATTGAACAATATTCCATTACTCGCAAAAACGTTATAAGCTTCCCTATAGTTTACGACAACCCAATAAGCATACAATTTAGCCGCAGCGTAAGGACTTCTTGGATAGAAGGGAGTTTTTTCAGTTTGTGGGATTTCCTGTACTTTCCCAAAAAGTTCAGAAGTAGATGCCTGATAAAAACGAGGATTAATCCCTGTTTCTTTTATGGCGTCAAGAAATCTAAGTGTACCTATACCATCTACCTCTGCAGTGTATTCAGGCACTTCAAAGGATACTTGAACATGTGATTGTGCTCCCAAATTATAAATCTCAGTCGGTTGTATCCTCTCGACCAAACGATTAAGATTACTAGAATCGGTCAAATCACCATAATGCAGAAAGAACTTTTTATTCAATAGCTCAGGATTATTATAAATATGATCAATCCTGAAAGTATTAAAAGAGCTTGATCTTCTGATTATACCATGAACCTCATAGCCTTTTTCAAGGAGCAGTTCTGTAAGGTAGGAACCATCCTGACCTGTAATCCCTGAAATCAATGCAATTTTATTCATATAATCTGTTTAATAATTCATATTTAACAACCTGTAAATCTGGCCTATATCTGAATATAATCAATATACTTACTTGATATTCCTTAAAGAAATCTTCTTAACTAGTCAAAGGTCAACTGATTCTATTTTCCTTGAGATCCATATGATCCTATACTAAAGTCTAACCTACTTTAAACAAATGTTGATCTGAATTTGGCCATTTAAGCTAGAGAATAGTATTTATAAAAAAAGATATACTTACTGGAGTTTATGTTCTAAAAAATAGTCACTGACATAACCAGGAACTATATCCATCATCGCTTCAATGACCTCCGTGCCATTTTTATTATAAATATCTGATAAAATCACATTAATTTTAGGAATAATGCCATTATAATCAGTATCCGCGATTTTTGCAATACTTATTTTTGGATTATGAGTTAAAAGTTGTTCTTCAGATTCAGCAAACAGTTCTTCATATAGTTTCTCACCTGGTCTAAGACCGGTAAACTTTATGTCAATATCCTCATAAGGAATTAGACCTGAGAGTTGAATGAGTTTTATCGCAATATCCAAAATCTTTATAGGTTTACCCATGTCAAAAATAAATATCTCACCTCCCCTTCCCATAAATCCTGCTTCAAGAACAAGCTGACAAGCTTCAGGAATTGTCATGAAAAAGCGTTTGATTTCAGGATGTGTTATTGTAACAGGTCCTCCATCTGCAATCTGCTTTTTGAATAAAGGTATAACTGAGCCATTTGAACCTAAAACATTTCCAAATCGAGTTGTTATAAACTTTGTCTTAATTTCTGATCTTTTTGCCTGTGCATGTACCAGCAATTCACAAACTTTCTTTGTAGCACCCATTACATTTGTTGGATTAACAGCTTTATCTGAGGATATCATGACAAATTTCTCAGAGTTGTATTTAATTGCCAGATCAGAAACTACTTTAGTTCCACCAACATTTGTCCGGAATGATTCGTGAGGATTTGCTTCCATCACTGGCACATGCTTGTAGGCTGCAGCATGAAAAACTATATCAGGTCTGTATCTCCGGAAAACAAACTCCATTTTTGCTTCATTGGTTACATCACCAACAATTAACTTTACATTAGCATCAGGATATCTGTCTTTTAATTCATTATTAAGAAAAAAACTTGGTGTTTCGGCCTGATCAATAAGAATCAACTTATTATAATTAAATTTCATTAGTTGCCTTACTATCTCCGAACCTATAGAACCAGCAGCACCAGTAACTAATATTGTTTTGTTTCTCAGCCCTTTTTCAATTCTTATCAAATCAAGTGTAATTTGATCCCTTCCAAGAAGATCCTCCAATTCCACTTTCCTCAGTTGTTTTACCTGAAGATCACCATTTAGCCATTGTTCAAATGCAGGTGTATCAAAAATTTCCAGTCCCTTTTCAATAACCGATTCAATAACCTCCTTCTTTTTTGAAGGTGCAATATTATTTATTGATATAATAAATGCCTTTATATCTTCTTTCTCGATGAATTCTTTGGTAAGTATTTGTCGTGAATACACAGGGTACCCATTAACCTTCTTACCTTGAATTTTTCTATCATCATCAATAAAACATTTTACCCGATAATGACCCTTAGGATCGCCTTCGATTACCCGTCTTACAGTCATCCCCATATCCCCGGACCCATAGATTATTACATTTTTCTTTGCCTCCAGGGAAGAAGAAGCAAATTGATAAAATAACTTAACAAAAACCCTGAATAGAAACATGAAAAACATTACAGCTCCATTATGAATTATAAGTATCGAAAGTGGAATGTTAAATAATTGTTGCCATTCATTTTTCCTGCTTAGGAGAGTAATCAATATCAATATAATAACTGCAGAAAAATCAGATAAGATGATCTTGTAGGTATCATTTATGGTTGTATGTCGTATCATTCCATGGTATGATTTGAATACAAGCATAAAGAATGTATAAATCACCAGCACAATTAATGCCTGCCTGAAAACAATTGAAAGTTCAAACATGTAGTTCTCAAAGTTGAACCTCAGCATATAGGCAATCAGGAATGAAAAGTACACAACCGACATATCAATAAGCAGAACCATCCATCTTGGAAGAGAATGGTTTCGAAAAATCTCAAGAATTCTGCTTCTTACTTCTTGTACCATTTTATAAATATCTAGTACGAAAATAGTTAAAATAAGTTAAAAATCAACCAGATAATAAATGAAAGACAAAGCGATTAAGTTAAAAGTTGTTTAGTCAACTTAAATAATTTGTTATTATCTACCACCCAGACATGCTTTCGCCCCATCAGTCACATATAATTATTTAAATATGTGACTAAATATCAGTCATTTAATATGCTATTTGTAACAAAAGTTACAAATTACTCCAATACCAATTAACAACTTCGTCCAATCCTTGCTCAACTGAATGAGTTGGATAGTAACAGAGTTTCTTCTGAGCCATTTTAATTGAGGCAAGTGAATGAAGTATATCCCCCGGTCTTGAAGGACCATATTTTGGCTCAATATCAGTAATTTCGCTATCCAATAAACAAGCCTTTTTGCGAATAATATAGTATAATTCTTTCAATGAAGTCCTTTCTCCATGGGCAATATTATAGACCCTATTAATTGAATCAACTCCTACAACTGTAGCTGCAAGATGATTTGCCTGAATTGCATTTTCAATGTACGTGAAATCACGCGTTATAGTACCATCACCATTGATCAGAGGACTCTGATGACTGAAAAGGGTTTTGATGAAAATAGGAATCACTGCTGCATAAGCCCCATCCGGATCCTGACGCCTTCCAAAAACATTAAAATACCTTAAACCAATTACTTCAATTCCATATGTTTTTGCAAAAATGTCTGCATAGAGTTCATTAACATACTTTGTAATCGCGTAGGGTGAAAGAGGTGATCCAATTTTATCTTCAACCTTTGGAAGATCAGGATGATCACCGTAAGTTGAAGAACTGGCAGCATAAATGAACCTCTTCACTCCTGCTTCCTTCGAAGCAAACAGAATCTTAACAAATCCTCCTATATTGACATCAGTTGTGGTAACAGGATCCTTTATCGAACGAGGTACTGATCCGAGAGCAGCTTCATGGAATACAAATTCAGCACCAGAGACTGCTCTCAGACAATCATCATAATTACGTATATCTCCTTCAATTAGCTTGTAATTCGGATTTTCCAGGAAATCTTTGACATTTTCTCTTTTTCCGGTAGAGAAATTATCAAGACAAACGACCTCATTTCCTGCATCAAGCAATGATTCTGTAAGATTTGAGCCGATAAATCCTGCTCCTCCTGTAACAAGTACTTTTCTATTCCTCAACAATCGCTCCATCAACCACTGCTAAAATTCGCATAATTTTACAAAAATATTATCGTTTTTCTGCTATTTGTTGACATCAATTTTCGAACAGTTGCAATATCTCTCTGAGAATGAACTCAGCAGTTTTTCCATCACCATAGAATGCAGGATACTCAAGCTTTTCATGAAGTTCTGAAAAATGTTTAAATTCTCTATCTATTTTATCAGAATCAGCATCAACCAGTTTTGCTGTTCCGTTCATTACCAGTTCTACCCATTCGGTTTCTTTTCTTAAAACTATACATGGTTTTCTGAAAAAATGTGACTCTTTCTGAACACCTCCGGAGTCAGTAATGATCATCCTGCAGTTTTTTTCAAGAAGTATCATTTCAAGGAAGGAAACAGGGGGTACTATTTTTATATTCCTATTATTGCATAATTCCTCGTATAGATCTGGCAGTTTTGATCGCAAGGCGATTACGGTTCTGGGGTGAAAAGGCATAATGAACATCCAACCATACTCCTTGGACAATTCCCTTATGGATGTAAGAATATTATTAAGTCTGGATGAATCGTCAGTATTTGAGTCCCTGTGAATTGTAACAAGAACAAAATTATCCTTTTGAAGTCCAATTTGGGAAAGCAATCCTTCTTTCTTTCTTTCAGCCAGGTCTGAATAAAACAATGAGTTATCGTACATTATATCTCCTGTTAGAAAGATTTTTGGATTATCAATTGTATACGGGGGACTATTTTCAGGTTTAAAACCTTCATTAATGAGATTTTTAAACGCTGAATTGGTTGGGGCAAAAAGTAGTGTGGAAGCATGGTCGCATATAATCCTGTTAATCTCCTCAGGCATTGTTTTATTGAATGAACGAAGACCAGCCTCAATATGAATAACAGGAATATGCAGTTTTGAAGAAGCTACAGCGCCTGCAAGAGTTGAATTTGTATCGCCGTAAAGTATAACACAATCAGGTTTCTCTTTAATTAAAATTTCCTCAATACCCTGAATCATTAATGCTGTTTGCTTACCATGTCCTGCTGAACCTACTCCCAGATTATAGTCTGGTTTGCGGATTTCGAGTTCTTCAAAAAAAACATCAGACATTTCCTTGTCATAGTGTTGACCTGTATGAACAAGAATCTCGGTAATTTTATCTGAAAATATTTTTCTAATAGCCCTGCTTATAGCCGATGCTTTTATGATCTGAGGTCGGGCGCCTACAATATTCAGAAGCTTTATAAGAGGCATTTTTTACAGGATTTTCAAACAGGACACAAATATAAAAAAAAAATGGCTGGTCAAAGCTCCATTAAACAAGAAAGGCATCCCTTTTTACGAATGCCTTCTATTTTTGGATTAATAACATTATTTAGCATAATTAACTGCCCTTGTTTCACGGATTACAGTAATTTTTATCTGTCCCGGATATGTCATCTCATTCTGGATCTTCCTCGCAATCTCAAAAGAAAGACTTTCAGCCTCCTTGTCATTTACTTTTTCAGCTCCAACTATCACCCTCAGCTCTCTTCCAGCCTGTATAGCATAGGTCTTCATAACACCCGGGTACTGAAGTGCCAATGATTCAAGTTCCTTCAGTCTTTTTATATAAGACTCAACAACCTCGCGCCTTGCACCAGGTCGAGCGCCTGAAATAGCATCACATACCTGAACAATAGGTGCAATTAAGGTTGTCATTTCAGTTTCATCATGGTGTGAACCAATAGCATTGCAAATCTCCGGTTTTTCCTTGTACTTCTCTGCCATTTTCATACCAAGGACTGCATGTGGTAATTCCGGTTCATCATCTGGAACTTTGCCGATATCATGAAGGAGCCCTGCTCTTTTTGCAATCTTGGGATTTAATCCTAATTCAGCTGCCATTATTGAACAGAGGTTGGCAACTTCCCTTGAGTGCATTAACAGGTTCTGACCGTATGATGAACGGTACTTCATTTTACCGATAAGCCTTATCAGCTCAGGATGTAACCCATGAATACCGAGATCTATAGTTGTCCTTTTCCCTACTTCGAGGATCTCTTCTTCAACCTGCTTCCTTGTTTTTTCAACCATCTCCTCTATCCTTGCAGGGTGAATCCTTCCATCAGTAACTAACTGATGAAGAGCTAACCTGGCTACTTCTCTCCTGACCGGATCGAAGGCTGAGAGTACAATAGCTTCAGGTGTGTCATCAACTATTATTTCAACACCTGTTGCTGCTTCCAGGGCACGTATATTACGTCCTTCACGTCCGATTATCCTGCCCTTCATCTCATCAGATTCTATATGAAATACTGTAACTGCATTTTCAATTGCATGCTCTGCAGCAACTCTTTGAATAGTCTGAACTACGATCCTCTTAGCTTCCTTATTGGCAGTCATCTTTGCCTCATCAAGAATCTCATTTATGAACGACATTGCACCGGTTTTGGCCTCTTCCTTAAGAGATTCCATAAGATTATTCTTGGCTTCTTCAGCTGATAAGCCTGAAATTGATTCAAGCTGTTCCACCTGCTGGTGATGCAGTCGTGATAACTCTTCATTCTTTTTTTCAACCAGTTCCATCTGTGCAGTAAGGCTTTCTCTTATTGAATCTGCCTCATTTTTCCTGCGCTGAGCTTCTTCGATCTTCTGTGAAAGAATATGTTCCTTCTGCTTGATTCTGTTCTCCGATTGTGAAACCCAGTTGTTCTTTTCATTTATTACTTTCTCATGCTCACTCTTCAGCTGAAGAAATTTCTCTTTAGCCTGAAGGATCTTCTCTTTTCTCATAACTTCAGCCTCAGCCTCAGCTTCACTGATTATTTTTCTGCTCTTGCTCTTAAGAGCAGTCTGCCACAAAAGGTATGAGGCCCCGAAGCCTATCACCACGGCTGACATTGACAGAATTATTATCAGCCCGTTACCTATCATTCCTATAATTAATCCCATTTCTCTCTTTATTAATAATATAATAAAAAACCCGCAAAGTTCCTTCAGCTTTTTAAAACCCCATGTCTTTATGGCTGAAGCTCCTGGTTAAGCTCGAACGTCCACTGTCCCGCCTGAGCGGAATCCCGACTAATCGGGATGAGGCCTGTTCTTCCTCGACCAAGGTGTGCTCCAAAGTTTTAAGTGTTGAGTTTCAAAAATGAATGAAGAAACAATGCGGGCAATTTCCTGGTTATTTAAAAGAACGCTGTTACTCTTATGATTCAAGGACCAGATCAATCTTCTGAATCAGTTCCTTTAAGGCATCCGGAAGATAATCTTTATCCAGTTTTTCCTCCTCTTCAGTCAGTTTGATCACATATTGCAAAGCTGCCATCGCCAAAAAATCCTGTACATCTTTATCAGTGTACCTCTGCTTATACTGCAGTACTTTCTCGTTGATCATCCTGGCTGCTTTCCTTATCCTCTCCTCATTATCCCTTTCTACCTTCAATGGATAATACCTGTCGGCGACATTAACCCGGATCGAAAGTTTATCATCCATTTTTATATCTTATCTGTTTATAAGAGCAACACATCTGTCAATTTCCCGCACAAGTTCTGTAATTTTCTTCTTCGCTTCAAAGGCATTTTCGCCTTCACCCAACAATGCTCCTGTTAATTTAATTCTCTCGTATTTAGTTTCTAATTCCTTTATTCTTTCATCCCGGTCCTGAAGCATCTTCCCGAGAGCCCCATTACCTTTTTTAAGTTCCTCTGCCTCAGCCCTCAGGTTACTGTATCTTGTTAACAATTCATCGAGCTTTCTATTCAATACTATTAACTCTTCGTAACCCTGACCGGACATGTTTAAATATTTATCACAAAGTTAATATTGTTAACCGAATTTTCAAAAAAATCACTGAAATAGTTTGTCTGATAGACTCGGAAGTATAGTTTTGCAAGTCTGTAACTAATACAAAAGACTTAATGTTATATTTTCGAATTTTTCTAATAAGCATTCTAATTTTCAATACAGTATCAGATAATGAAATAGACAGGTCAATATTCATCTCACCCTTAAATATACCCTTGTTGCTTTCATCAAATTTCGGAGAACTGCGGATAGACCATTTTCATTCCGGGATAGACATTAAAACCCAGGGTGTAACAGGGAAAGAGGTATTAGCAGCATCTAATGGATATATTTACAGGATAGGCGTTTCTCCGGGAGGTTTTGGAAATGCACTTTATATAAAACATCCGTCAGGATATTCAACAGTATATGGTCATCTTGACAGATTCACCAAAGAAATTGAAGATTTTGTCAAAGATTATCAATATGAAAAAAAGAGCTTTGCAGTAAATCTTTATCCGTCAAAATCAAAATTCCCGGTCAGAAAGGGAGAACTTATAGCATATTCAGGTAATTCAGGAAGCTCAGGCGGACCACATCTTCATTATGAAATAAGACAATCAGATAATGAAAAACCCGTAAATCCTCTGTTATTTGAATTCGGGACATCCGATAATATAACTCCCGTAATTGAAAAATTGTTTATCTATCCTTTATCTGCAAGCACGTCAATAAATGGGAAAAACAGCATAAAGAAAATTGATGTAGCAGGAGGTCATGGTAACTATTATATCCCTGCAGATAAACAAATATTAATAAATGGGCGGGCAGGATTCGGAATTAAAGCATTTGACCTGTTGAATGACAGCTATAATAAATGTGCTGTCTATTCTATTGAACTTGTAATCGATAGTATGACCATTTTTAAGTATTTAATGGATGAATTTTCATTTAGCGAGTCAAAATATATTAACAGTCATATTGATTATGAGACATATATGAGGGAAAAGATTTATGTTCAAAGAACTTATCTTCTCCCAAATGATAAACTGTCAGTTTACAGCAATCTGGTTAACAGGGGGATATTCAACTTCAACGAAGAAAAAACCTACAATGCAAGTATAATTGTAACAGATGTTAATAATAATGAATCAACCCTGTCATTTCATATTAAATCATTACCTGATAATAAACCTGTTCAGGAAACTAAACCTGACACAAATGCCATTTTAATGCCTTTCAATAAGCAAAACAGGTTTATCTCGGAGGATATCAGAGTAAGGATTCCAGAAGGGGCATTGTATGATAACCTCAGTTTTACTTACAACCGTCTTCCCGGGAATAAATCAATGTTATCAGACTTACACCAGGTTCATAACAAATTCAATCCTGTGCACAGATCATACACCTTATCAATTAAACCAAAATTTGTTCCTTCCGGTGAAGAATCAAAAATGCTTATTATTCAACTGGATGAAGACCAAAAGAGAATACCTCTATCCAGTAAATGGGAAGAAGGATATCTAGAGGCCGAAGCAGGCACATTCGGTAACTTTTATGCAGGAATAGACACCCTGGCTCCTACAATCACTGCAAATGGTCTTTTGTCGAACAGTGATCTTTCGGGAAAGAGGGAGATAAGGATCAGAATAACAGATGATCTGTCAGGAATAAAATCATATGAACCTGAAATTGATGGTAACTGGGCTCTCTTTGAATATGATCAGAAAAATGATCTTCTTGTTTACATATTTGATGAGAAAAGGATAAAACGGGGATCAGAACATTATCTGAAACTTAAGGTAACTGATAATAAAGATAATATCAGTTATTTCGACTACGAGTTCAAATGGTAGGAATCAGCACTTTATAGGGTTTAGAATAACCTGGTTACATATCCATTCCGACATGCCCCCGGCCTCCGCCAGTTGGCGGAGGCCACTCCCTAAAGGGGGTAAAATTCTGCAGACCTTACGTAATCATCTAATATACTGAAGATTTACCCCCCTTCAGGGGGCAGCCATTAGACGAAAGTAGAATGACGGGGGCCCAGGAGGGCAGCGGGGTATACAATAACGAGAAAAATCCTTATAGTTAAGGGATAATCAATTTACCTTTGAAGGATAGATGCCCTTCTTGATCATATTGCTGATACTTTCAACAACGAATGGTTTGTCTTCCCGGTAAGTAACTCCAAACCAGTGTTCGTTGCTCATAAGTATCTTAATTGTTATCTCACCGCTCTTAACAAATTTATCAACTGATGTAGGAATATCAAGCTCCGATTTAAGATCCATCCCTTTTGAATTGATGAAATTCCTGAATTCCTGCCCGAGGAATCCGAAACATGAAGGTTTAAAACCCCACAGGTTCATTGATACTATCTCTTCACCGGTAAATCTCTCCATTTTCCCATCATGTCCTGGAGCTTTTGCTCCTTCTGCAATCTTTTCTATCTGCCGTGTCTCAACGATATTTACGAGTAATCCTTTTTCATCAGTTCTGCAAACGCCCCTGTTGACATGGCCATGATCAGAAAGGGTATTTTTCATCTTGTAACCGACTATGCAATAGTTATTTGAGTCCTTATCGCCAGTAAGAAAATCGTACAGTATCCTGAAGGAATCTGCACCGTAAAAATCATCAGCATTTATAACTCCAAACGGCTCCCTGATCTTATCTTTTGCAACAAGAATTGCATGACTTGTCCCCCATGGTTTCGACCGTTCAGGATGCACTTTTACACCTTCCGGCAGATTAGTAATTTCCTGGAAGACATAAGCAACCTCAATTTTACCTTTAAGTTTCTTTACAAATCTTTCCTTAACCTGTTCTTCAATATCACGTCTTATTATGAAAACTATCTTGCCAAATCCTGCGCGGATAGCATCATAGATTGAATAATCAATTATCGTCTCCCCTGAAGGTCCGACTTCATCAAGTTGCTTATTACCGCCATATCGGCTTCCCATTCCTGCTGCCAGGACCAATAGTGTAGGTTTCATATTTCAATTGTTTTTGAACTGTGCAATAATACTTAAAAAAACGTTATTTTTAAAACGGATAATTAGAATTTGAGAGATTCAATAATTGATTTTGACTTCGTCGAGTTCCACTTCGCTCCAGTTCTTCGTTTACCCCATCCCCAGGGGGAGCGAAGAACCGAATATAGCTTGCGGTGGGGCTCGGTGCAGCCAAAATCCCCGTTAGATATAACTCAGATTCGACAAAAGACTGATAATTATGAAATTCAAGCTCGAAATATGTATTGACAGTATAGAATCAGCCCTGAATGCTCAGATTGCAGGGGCAGACAGGGTTGAACTTTGCGATAACCTTCTTGAAGGAGGAACAACTCCTTCATATGGAACAATCATATCTGCCAGGAATAATATGGATATCGGTCTTCATGTAATAATAAGGCCAAGAGGTGGTGATTTCCTGTACTCTGATGACGAGTATGATATAATGCGCAGAGATATTGATATTTGTGGAGAATCGGGAGTAGATGGTGTTGTAATTGGAATATTGACTCATGACGGACTCATAGATGTTGAAAGAACAGCAAAACTGGTTGAATACGCAACACCCATGTCAGTTACTTTCCACAGGGCATATGATATGTGTGCCGATCCCCTAAAAGGATTGGAGGATATCATAGATACAGGAGCAGATAGATTGCTGACATCGGGACAGAAGAATAAAACAGTTGATGGAGTAGAATTAATAAGGAAACTAATTAACATTGCCTCAGGTAGAATAATAATTATGCCTGGCGGCGGCATCGATGACCTTAATATTGCCTCAGTTGCAAAATTATCAGGAGCTTCTGAATTTCATCTAACCGGTAGAAAAACAATTCAAAGCGGGATGAATTTCAGGAAACAGGAAGTAATAATGAGCGGTTATGAGGGATATGATGAGTTTTCCAGAAAAATTGCAGACCCTGATAAAATAAGGAGAGTAATTGAAATTCTAAAAACCATTTAGACCTAAGATTCACTATCACGAAATAGATAGTTTCTTATGTGTTTTTTGTTTAATAAAAAGAACTGTCACAGAGGAAATCAGGAGAAGTCACAGAGAGACGCAGAGATAAACTGAGATAAAATGAAATAAATCCTCTGTGACACTCTGTGTAAGTTCTTCTCTGAAAATATGGAATAAAAATAGCAAGGTATCCTATCAGGAGTTTTTGGAGTTTAGCTTAAAGCTGATATCTTTGAAAACTATTTTTAAAGTACCATTGTTTTTACAAATAAGAACTGTAAATATTAAATTGTATATGAAAAGAATTCTTGCATTATTTCTGGCAATACTGATAACCGGCTTGTTACCCAAGCAGTTAACTAATGCCTGCACAAATTTTATAATATCTAAAGGTGCATCAAAGGATGGATCGGTAATGATTACGTATTCTGCTGATTCCCATGTGCTGTACGGGGAGCTTTACTACTGGCCGGCAAAAGACTGGCCAAAAGGTACAATGGTTGATGTATATGAATGGGATACAGGCAAATTTATGGGAAAGATACCTCAGAAAGCACATACTTATTCGGTTGTTGGCAATATGAATCAGCATCAGCTCTCAATTGGTGAAACCACCTTCGGGGGAAGACCTGAACTGGCAGATACAACCGCAGTAATTGATTATGGATCACTCATCTACCTTACACTTCAAAGGGCAAAAAATGCTAGAGAAGCAATTGCTAATTTTTCACAGCTTGTTTCAGAGTTCGGATATGCCAGCTCAGGTGAGTCTTTCTCAATTGCCGATGCAAATGAGGCATGGATATTGGAACTGATCGGAAAAGGTCCCGGGAATAAAGGAGCTGTGTGGGTTGCCCGCAGGATCCCAGATGGTTATATTTCAGGACATGCCAATCATCCCAGGATTATGACTTTCCCTCTTGCAGACGGTAAAAAATCCATAACATCAAAGCAGCTTGACAGGATAAACAATCCTGAGGTTGAGACTGTTTATGCTTATGATGTTATTGATGTTGCAAAAAAATTCGGCTTGTTCAGCGGTAAGGATAAAGATTTCAGTTTCAGCGATGTATATGCTCCACTTGATTTTTCAGGTGCAAGATTCTGTGAAGCAAGGGTATGGTCAGGATTCAATATTGTTAATTCCCAGATGGGACAATATCTTGATTATGCAATGGGTGAAAACCTTAAGAACAGGATGCCGCTATGGATCAAACCTGATAACAAGCTCGGATTGAAAGATGTGATTGGAATGATGAGAAACTATTATCAGGATACACCAATGGATATGACAAAGGATGTTGGCGCCGGACCATATGGAAGCACAGTAAGATGGAGACCTATGGAATGGACTGTTGATGGTACAATGTACCTTCATGAGAGAGCAATCTCAACCCAGCAGACCGGCTTTTCTTTTGTTGCACAGAGCCGCTCATGGCTGCCTGATCCTGTAGGCGGAATTTTTTGGTTTGGTGTTGATGATACTTATTATACAGTCTATTCGCCTATGTATTGTGGTATAACTAAAGTCCCTGAAACGTTCGCCGTTGGCAATGGAGATATGATGACTTTCAGTGATAATGCAGGATTCTGGGTATTTAATCAGCTTACAAATTTCGCATACACACGTACCAGTGTGATGATTGATGAAATACAGAAAAAACAATCTGAGCTTGAGGATGGTTATATTGCTGAAACAGTTAGTATCGATAAAAATGCAGGAGACCTCTACAAAAAAAATCCTGCTGAAGCAGTCAGCTATATTACTGATTACTCGGTAAAATCAGGAAATAAGACAGTAGCTGAATGGAAAGATCTGTATAAAGTTCTGTTTACCAAATATATGGATGGCAATGTAAAGGAGAAAAGAGCAGTTCCTCCAGGTTATAAATACTATACTCCTAAAGTTGCGCAACCAGGTTATCCTGAGGAGTGGTACAGGGTTATCATAAAGGATGCAGGGGATAAGCTAAAGGTAAAGTAAGAGGCGTCAGGCGTCAGGCCTCAAGCGTGAGGATTAGGAATGAAAATAAAGAAATTACAGGCTCCCCTCCCTGGAGTGTCCCGATAAATATCGGGAGGGGGGTGGGTTTAAGTTTTTTAAAACATATTCGTATAATCAAAATATTCTTTCTATATTTGCGACCGGATTTTTGAAACCATACTGAGAACAGAAAATACTTTGTGAGATGAACTTAATGAATGTTGTAGAGAAAGAGCTGGCGGTCAAAAGTGACTATCCAAAATTTATTGCTGGAGACACTATTACCGTCCATTATAAAATAAAAGAAGGGAATAAGGAGAGGATTCAGCAATTCCGGGGTGTTGTAATACAGAGAAGCGGATCTGGTCATACTGAGACTTTTACTGTAAGAAAAATGTCCGGTAACATAGGAGTTGAAAGGATATTTCCTGTTGCATCACCTTTTATAGATAAAATTGAAGTTAACAAGCATGGTAAAGTGCGCAGGGCAAGGATCTTCTACCTTCGCGATCTTACCGGTAAGAAAGCACGTATTCGTGAGAAAAAGTTTTAGAGATTATAAATAAAACAAAAATGCTGGTTAAAACGACCAGCATTTTTTGTTTCATAATATTTTAAGAATATACAAAGATTCCACTAGATTTTATTTATCAAAGCATCACTTTTCTTCTTTGCTTCTTCTACAAGCTGTTTAGCCTTATTATCTGCTTCCTGCTCTAACTGAATAGCCTTTGTATCGGCAGTTTTTCTGATCTTATCAGCTCCTTTCTGTGCTGCCAGCTTTGCAATAGCACCCTTCCCATCAGCTTCTTTTACCAGATTTTGAGCCTGATTTTCAGCTTCTTCCCTGATCTGAGTGGCTGCCCTGGCCGCTTCATCCCTAAGGCGCTGACCCTGTTCTTCTGCATCCTGAACAAGCTTTGCAGCCTGGGCTTCAGCCTCTGCCCGGGCTTTATCCTTACCCTGATCAACTGCCTGTTCAACAGTTTGTTTTGCAACTTCCTTTACGGCAGCCTTTGCACCACCTCCAGAGCCTTCTCCGGAAGTACTTCCAAAGAATGGTGATATTAAAGGTTTTGTAAAAGTACCTGTAACTTTCAGGTTCACCTTAAGTGTTTCAGATGGTTTATAAGCAACCCCGTATGCCGCTGCCTGGGCAGACAGATTGTCAATAAGAGAATTAACCGATGCACCCAGATCAGATCTTGGCATTTCTGTTTTAACGATATAGTTAATTGTCTGATCAAGGCCCTGGTCGCCGGCGATATTCATTTTAAGATTGCCTGTTTTAATATCGAACGGACTGGTGTAAATTCTTCCGTCAGATATTCTGAAACTGATACTTATATTCTTAAAAGTATTGCTGTACTTATCACCCAGCTTAAGGGTTTCCTTGATCTTATCAAAGGTCCCTGATTCAACAAGTGTGAGTTCATCGGACTGAAGTTTTCCGGAACCATTAATGGAATTGGTGACCGGCATCATATCACTTCCCAGCAGACTTGAAAACTTAAGAGTTGAATTGATATTTCCTTCGATCCCTTTAGCCATCGGTGCCATTTTCTGCACAGTATTGAAAGTCCTGAAGGCATCTTTAACAGCTATATTCCGAACATCGAAATCAGCATTCATTATTGGCTTAAGCGTATCACGTGTATCATAATCAGCATTCATGAGGATTGTACCGTTGAGAATATTCATACCGGTTTCCCTTAAACTGAGAATTCCATCCCGGACTATTATTCGGCCTTTAACCTGCTGCGCTTTGATACTGTCATAGGCAAAATCATTAATAAGGGCATCAAACTCAAAATCGATGTTCTTTGGCACCTGGATAACAGTAAGTGCAGAAGTATCTTCAACAACAGTTGTATCTACTGCCATTTTTGACATAATCTCTCCAACATCAATAAGTTTTGAACGCATCGAGAGCTTTCCTTTAATAGTCTGGTCACTAAATACATAAGGGATATAATTCTCTATCCTGCCGTTAAAAAGAAAATCACTTTTCCCACCGATATTCAGACTTGCATTATTCATTGCAGCATATGCCGGGGTGAATTCAAATCCTGCATTATTGATTTTTACTTCAGGGTAACCGATCATTGCGACAAGCATATCCTTAATATTCATATTACCTGTAGCTGTGAAGCTCTCATACTGTTCCTTCTCTATCATCGACATTTTTCCGGCCATCTTAACCGACATATCTATGATTCCTGACAGGTTTATACTGTCCATGGGTACTGCTTTCATAAGAGCTCCCAGGTCAATTTTTCCAATCATTGAGCCACTGAAGTCCGGATCGCTCATAGGCGTTTTAAGAGTAAAATTCATATCAAAAGGACTGCCTGCAAGCTCCATGTGGAACAGGTCAATATTTGCTAATGTTTTATCCATATCCTTTCCATCCACAAACACATTGGATTTCAGGTTGATATTCTGTATCTTTTCAGGAAGATCAGGATAACTTATCATCCCGTTATTTATAGAAAGATTCAGTGAAATATCAGGGAGGGTGCTGTCTGCATCACTATAGACTCCCTTTGCGGAACCGGAAAAAGCAAACTCACCGGTAGTTGTCAGATCCTGATAATCACTCATGTATACTGCAGGTATAAGCGAAAGCAGTGTTTTAAAAGATGTCTGTGGTGTACCGAACTCCATATCTGTTTCAATATCATCACCCGGCATGGAAACCATGCCTTTGAAGTTGATTTTCAGGTCGTTTATGGCAAAATAGTTCTCTCCGAAAGTAAATTTCATATTATCAAGGTTTGCCAAAAGATCTACCTTAGAATCAATTTTTGCTTTGTTCAGGTATTTTAAACCTTCCATAATAAAGGAGACCTCTCCTATTGTCAGTCCCATCTGCAGATCTGTTTCGCTCAATGTCATATCTCCCCTTAAGTTGAAATTAAGGTCTTTAATATAAGCTTTCATATCTGATTGTTCATCAACATATGACAATGACGTGTTCAGAAGGGCCACTCTCTGAAGGACAATTTTAAGAGTTGAAGCTGTGGTGTCCGTTTCCACCTCTTCGGTTGTCGTTGTATCTTTCATTATATCCCAATTCGCTGTACCATCCTTTAGAACGATAGCATTTATGACAGCACGGTCCATAACTATAGATTTTACCTCATAGCCAGAATCCCCCAGGAGACTTGACAGATTGAAAACAAGACTGAATGAGTTAAATCCGACTAGTGTATCATTTTCAAATTTATCAACACCAACAACAGAAAGTCCATTTAAAGAGAATGAAAGATTCGGAAAATTCTTAAAGAATCCGAGTTTATAATCGTCAAACGCGATTTTTGCATTGACAGACTCATTTATCACCTCCTCTACCTTTTCCCTTATCTTCTCTTTAAATATAATTGGAATAGTAACCATTGCAACAAGTATCAGCAGAACCAATCCAAGTAATATTTTAATAATCCAGCCTAATATTTTTTTCATATTGCTTATGTATTATGTTTATTTTCTGATGTTTATGAAATAATTTCATACCGAGGAATAAAGGACTAAAATTAATTAATATTCTTCAGAAAAGAAATAGGCAGGGGAATAAGTGACTTAAGTGCTTAAAGTTGTATTATAATTATGAACTTCAGGCACTCCTAACTTTAGCTCACTTTAGTCACTTTTAATTTTTATTATTATATTTGCGCCTCGAAAAGGTCCCGTAGCTTAACTGAATAGAGCATCTGACTACGGATCAGAAGGTTGGGGGTTTGAATCCCTTCGGGATCACAAAAAACATCCTGCGCAAGCAGGATTTTTTATTTTAAATGAGCCAAAGAAGCTTGCTTCAATGAGGATCATGATAAATAAAAAATAACCACCGCAGGTGGATGTTTTTTGTGAAAGCCCACCACTCAGGTTCGCGAACGAAGTGAGCAATCCCTCCGGGATCACAAAAAGGCGCATAAAGCGCCTTTTTAAGTATAAAGATGAAAGTAAAAAGTTAAAAGGTTTATTTAATTCGAGCCAATAGAACACTAATGAACTACAGCTAAAATGAAATTGAATAATATAATGTTGAATCAGGTTTTGCTATAAAACTGTAATCGAAAAGATCGCCACGCCAATAACCATCTCCAGTACTGATTCTATATTCCAATCCTCCACAGAGTTTATTGATAACTAAAACTGTATCAAAGTCTCTCCCCTCGCATTTTAATACAAAAGATGGCTTTAAACCCGGATTTTGAATCCGACCAAAAAAATCAGGATAAGGGAAAAAATGGATATTACCATTTGTAATCCATAAATTGGTTGTATCAACAGGATTATTTATCGTATCGTTAAATATGTGTAATCGCAATTCTGAAGCATGATATAGCAAAATAATTCCATCAATTGAGGGCCCTATAATAGTACTACCTATATAACCGTTTTTGAAGCGAAAATTACCTGACAAGGATATCTGAATTCATCTTCACATATACTTTTAGATACTTTAAGATTGTATTTTCCTTTTTCATCAGATAAAACTTTTGGACCAATTTTTTATGACATTAGCGTCGAACTCACAAAAATTTAAGTATCCATAATAAATATCTGCTTCGGAAACCAGTTGTCGTGAAACCTGGTCTAATACAGTACCGGTAAAAACATTGTTTAAATTTTCATCATCTGAATTTAGGTGCTCATCGTCTCTGTTGCAGCTAAACAAGATTATAGATAAATATGAAGGGATATTAAGCAGTAAGATCCAGATATATCGTCTCATATCTTAAATTTATGAAACAATATAATATAAGTCAATATCAATAAAAAAGGACCAGAGAATTAATTGAAGTTAAAATTGAAATGGGAAAAACTATTTTACAAGTTTGCTGGGATTCCTCATCAGGTATTTCTCCCTTGCCTCCTCGCTATCTGCTTCACGTGCAATATAGATTGTCGTTCTGTGATCGATTATTACAGCTTTTAATTTTGACAAGTCGGGAGACTTGAAAGGAGTAGTTTTTTTTTCAAACATAATATCTTAAATTTAAAAGAATAGTCCCGGTTTTGCCGGGACTAAACCTATTCAATTAAATATAATTAATCATTAAGAAATTTTAACATTAATTGCATTTAAACCTTTCTTCCCTTGTGTTAATTCAAAAGTGACTGTGTCATCTTTTTTGATAGGGTCTGTTAATCCTGTTGAATGTACAAAGTACTCTTCTGATGAGTCGTCATCGGCGATAAAGCCAAAGCCTCTTGTTGTGTCATAAAATTTTACTGTTCCGTTATTCATTATTATAATATTGATTAATGTCGCAAGATAGTCATAAATATCGGATATTTCATTTATTTTCAATTAATTAAATATATTACTCGGAATATAATCCTTCTAATCTGACGAATTTTCCAATAGAGTGAGTAAATCAATATCCTTAAGGCATAGTGCTCTACCCACATCGGAACACTAATATTTCAGATTCCTTTATTATTTTATGTTTTATTTTATGCTCGTGCATGATTTTTATAGTTATTTTGACCTTTTATTATCCATAATCCTATGATAAGTCTTATCATCCATCACCATGGCAGTGTTAAAACTATTGAATGTCAGGAAGGTGATTCTCTCCTTAATGTTTTGCGCCAGAACGGATTTGAGGTCTATTCTCCCTGTGGTGGAAACGGAACATGCGGAAAATGTAATGTTCTTGTAAAAAATGAAGGACTTGTACCATCCTGCCTGTATCCGATAAAGGATTCAATAGAGGTGATTCTGCCCGACAGAAGAGAAGCCAAAGTTCTGATAGAACAGCATCAGCATACTGTACTACTTCCTCTTATGCCCGGTAATTGTGCCGACCTTTCAGGATATCCTCATGGCGTGGCAATAGACATAGGAACAACAACTGTTGTACTTTACCTGGTTAACCTGATAACAGGGGTAATATCTGAAACAAGAGCCATACTTAATCCACAAACTAAATATGGAGCCGATGTAATTACTCGTATACAATTCACTACTTCACAGCCCGATGGGTTGGAAATACTGCAAAATGAGCTAATCACTGCACTAAACAGGGAATTATCAAGCCTTATAAACTTTGCCGGGATAACAGAAAATGAAATTGTAAAAATTGTTTTTGCAGGAAACACTACAATGCTCCACCTGCTGCTCGGTGTGAACCCGAAATCACTGGCCCTGGCACCATTTAAAGCTCAGTTTCTTGATGAACAGATCATGCTTGGAGAAAACATTGGGCTAAAATCGCTTCCACAAGCTGAGGTTAAAGTCCTTCCCTCAGTTTCTGCTTTCGTAGGTTCAGACATAGTAGCAGGACTTGCATCTATAGCACCTTCCGATAAATATAAAAACTACCTCTTCATGGATATTGGTACAAACGGCGAGCTTGCTCTTATAACCGGACAGAAGATACTCTGTTGTTCCACTGCTGCAGGACCTGCTTTTGAGGGTGCAAGGATCTCATGCGGAATGGGAGCTGTTGAGGGAGCAATTGCTGCCTTTGGGAATAATGGTTACACTGTAATCGGAGATGAAAAACCTTCAGGGATCTGCGGATCAGGCTTGATTGATATAATGGCATGGTTGCTGGAAAAAGATAAAATAAGCATTGAGGGCCAGTTGCAGGAAGATTATGTTGTGGTTCATGAAAATGGCACAAGCTCGGGAAAAGCTATCTCACTTAATCAGAATGATATCAGGGAAGTACAACTTGCAAAATCTGCCATAGCATCAGGAGTCATAATACTACTTAAACAGGCTGGGATGACCTTTGATCAGCTTGATGCACTTTTCCTTGCAGGAGGCTTCGGTAACTATATCAACACAGAGAGTGCTGTCAGAATAGGATTACTTCCCTCAGAGATGAAAAATAAAATAATACCGCTTGGCAATACTTCGGGAACAGGTGCCATACTTGCTTTAAAGTCTATAGAATTTGATGAAGTAATACAAAATTTACTATCTAAGACTCAACATATAGAACTGGCTGAAGACGAAGATTTTGCTGTTGAATTTGCGATGAATATGTTTTTCTGAAAGGCGAAAGGCAGCAGGCAAAAGGCAACAGGTAATTGATAATGAAAGATCTGAATATTGTAACGCTTAATGTTCCATATCCTCCTGATTATGGAGGAATGATCGATAGTTACTACCGCATAAAATGGTTGAAGCAAGCAGGTATAACTATTCACCTTCATTGTTTTGAGTATGGTAGAAAATCCAGCCATGAACTTGAATCACTATGCAAGACTATCTGCTTCTATCCACGTCATACCGGTATATTAAGTTTTTTCTCCAGTCTCCCGTACATTGTTAAAAGCAGGGATTCAAACTCTCTTCTGGAAAACCTTAAATCAAATGATTATCCAATACTTTTTGATGGTCTGCACACAACATATTTTCTTAATGATCCGGGTCTGATATCGCGGAAAAAATTTGTCAGAATCCATAATATTGAACACCTTTATTATAAGTCACTTGCATATTCTGAAAAAGACCTGGTAAAAAAACTGTACTTCTGGTTTGAATCCCGAAAGCTCCTGAAGTATGAGAAAAGGCTAGGAACTGTTAATTTATTAACAATATCAGAATTTGACTACAATTACTTTACCTTCCTTAATAAGAATGCAGTTCTGTCACCACCTTTTCATCAATTTGATGAAGTCATAAGTAAAACAGGATCAGGGAAATACATATTGTATCACGGTGATCTTTCAGTCAGCGAGAATTCCCTGGTTGCAAGATCACTTGTCAAAAATGTATTTTCAAAAATAAAATACAAATGCATTATAGCCGGTAAAAATCCGCGGCAATATCTATGCAAAACGGCCGATAAAATACAGAACATTAGGATAATAGCTAATCCTGATCAGAATGAGATGGAAGATCTGATCAGGAATGCACATATAAATCTACTACCGGCAAGTAGCTCCAATGGATTTAAATTGAAACATTTGATTTCCTTGTATTCCGGCAGGTTTTGCATTGTTAATTCAATAGCAGCCATTAATTTCCCTGACAAATCACTTTTTCATATAGCAGATTCAGAGGAAGAAATGATCGTAACGATAAATCAACTTATGGAAATTGAATTTTCGGATGAAATTATCCGCAAAAGAAAAATTTTATTAGGGGAAAGGTTCTCAAATAAAAGAAATACACATGAATTAGTCAATTCTATTTTCCCTTAATTTGGAACATAGGCTAATTGAGGCTGTCTCATAAGTTGAAATCCATTAACCACAAAGGCCGCAAAGGAAGATACAAAGAACACAGAGAATTGAAATACAGCATGTTATCTTTGTGAACTCTGTGTCGTTTTTGTGTCCTCTGTGGTTTAAAAGGTCTTTTGAGACAGCCTCATCAATACAGCCAGATATAAACTGCAATTGTAAGGGCTGATAAGACAGCCAGATGGAGCCTCCAGTCAGACAGGCCTTCAAATCGGGCAATCCTTCCTGAATAATTGATAGTAGTTCTTTCAAGCTTTGCAGGATCAGTTTTTGGAGTAAATGCAGAAACAGCAAAGAGAACAATAGTTATAAATATCTCTGCCCAGAGTCCTCTGTATCCGAAATTCAGAGTTAATTTATGATGGAGGAATGGAAACAAAGCTTTTCCTGTCTCAGGTCCCAGCAGTTGGTCAGTCACAAATACAGTTGCTATAATAACACCGATAATTACAGATACAGCTGCGGCCTTCAGAGTAACTTTTTTACTTATTATTCCGAAAAAGATCGCAGGAAATATGGGGATAACAAGGTAGGCTGAAATTGTCTGAAGATATTTGAAAAGACCTTCTTCATTCTTGTATACAAGATATGCAGCACCTATCCCCAGCAGAGTCATAAATAATATCACGATCCTTCCATAGAAGACCTGTTTCTTTTCATTGAATCCTGGTCTGAACTCTGTTATAAAATCGCGTACTACAAGTGTTGATACTGAGTTCAATACTCCTATTAATGATGTTATCAATGCTGCCAGCAATGATGCCATCAGCAAGCCCCTTAGTCCTGATGGAAGAAACCTATCGAGCAGAAGTACGAAGGTCTGTTTTGAAGCATCACCTTCCAGTTCTCCGGGGAACAATGCAAAGGCAATTACACCAGGCAGGGCGAAAAGAAAAACAGGCAATATTTTAAGAAATACAGCAAACATACCTCCCCATCTGGCATTTTTCAGATCCGAAGCAGCCAATACCCTCTGTACATTAACCTGGTCCATTCCCCAGTAAAATATTCCTGCATAAAATGCTGTTGCCATAATTCCCCAGAAAGGGTAAACCGGATCGTCAAAAGGTTTAACTATCGTCATCATGTGCGGTACTTTGTCCATTAGTCCGCTAAACCCACCTACTTTACCAAGACCAATTATTGTCATTATAGCAGTACCGGTTATCATAATTACTACCTGTATTGCATCTGTATATGCAACAGCAGTGAAACCTCCAATAATAGTGAAAATAGCTACTATCAGCCCTATGTAGAATATTGTCTCCATAATATTCCAGCCAAGGATACTGTTTAGAACCAATGCTCCTGCAAAAAGTGTAAAAGCAAGTTTTGTCATAATACTTATTAACAGCATCAGACCTGAAAAAAATGTACGTGCCCTGCGATTATAACGTATCTCTAGAAACTCGGGAATGGTATAGATCCTGTTCTTCAGATAATACGGAAAGAGTATTGCACAGCTGAATCCGATTGTAATTGGCATTGTAAGTTCAACAAGTCCTGCAGATAGTCCGTAGCGGTAGGAGTCCCCTGATAAACCAACAAGGTGCTCAGCACCAATATTTGTGGCAAAAAGTGAAGCCCCGATAATTGGCCACTTAATTGATCTTCCTCCAAGGAAGAAACTCGAGCTGTCTTTGCTTGCCTTTTTAAGGTAAGCCATATAAAGACCAAAGGAGAGGCTTCCAACCATCACTATGGTGAGAATGATCCAATCCAGATTGGTCAGTGTTAACTTCATTTTACATCCCCCTCCCGATAGCTATCGGGCCCCCCTTCAAAGGGGGAATTTAATTTATAAGTTCATTATCAAATAAAATAATATTCAATCGTTTAAGTACCTGGATCATAGACCTGACCGTATGATAATTTACTTTCCAGGAATGGCTCATATGTCGCCAAATCGGTATTCCTTCTCTTGTCATAAGAGGGTACCACTCTCCCACTCCTTTGTTAACCATTTTATCAAGCACAAACCGGTGAACATTTTCATAAGCATCCCAATATCTCTGATCGCTGAACATAATATAAGCATCCAGCATTCCAATCAGGACTTCTGCCTGCTGCCAGAACTCCTTTTCTCTGTCATGGACTCCTCCTGCATGGGGACCCTCGATATAAACACCGCCAAATTCATTATCAATACCATTTTCTGCTACATGGTCAAAGATTGTTTTCAGCAGTTCTGAATAGTCATCAGAGTCTATTTTAAGGATTCTCAACGCATATATCAGCAACCAGGCCAGCTCTGCGTTATGCCCGGCACTGGTATTATCAGTTGCATTCTTCTTCTGAGAATCTTCAGAAAACCTGTCCCAGCCCCAGATTATGTCGAATTTTATCTGTGGGGCAATTGTCCAGTCTTTGAAAAACTGTGGTATCCCCGTTTTATACTTTGGATGTATAATCCTGAATTGAAGTAAATCGATTATTTCGATCAGTTTTCTTCTGTGAACCTCCTTACCGCTGCACTCATAAAGAGTAGTAAACGCTTCCATAAGGTGCATATGAACATCAAGGGTCTTCCTATCACCTCCCTGGCTTCCGGGGCCGCAGAGAGTCCAGTCACGCAGGAACATCTCCCAGTATCCCCCATACATCGTATCAACACAATATTTCTGAAGGAGATCAAATACCCTTTCTGCATATTCAATTCCTCTCTTGTCACCGGTTGCAAGAGTATACTCGCTCATGGAATAGATTGCAAAACTGTGTCCGTAGATTATCTTTTTATCAATCTTAACATTCCCCTTCCGATCCACCATCCAGAAGAATCCTTCATTTTCCTTGTCCCACATTTTATTGAGAAGAAAATCAGCTCCATGCCTGGCTAGTCTTGCATATTCTTTACCACCGTATCCTGACCTGTAAGCTGAAGATATTGTGTAAAGGCAACGGGTCTGGGCAATCAATGATTTCTCATCCGCTCCGGTATCATTACCCTTTTCATCAAAATGTGTGATAAAACCTCCGTTGATCTTATCCTCAAACCTGCTTGTCCAGAATGGAAGTAACTCATTTATAAGATGATTCTCCACCTCTTTTCTGAGTAATAATACTTCATCATTATTCATAAAAATAATTATTAACCATTTGATTATAATTTAGAAAGTGTCTGATATAACGCAAGCAGAAAATCACGGTTATCTGCCGTCAGGTAATGCATTTCTCCTCCCATCCTGCTGAATGTTTTGCAAAAACGCAGATAGTAGGCAGGATTATCAACAGGAGGTTCTCCCTGCTTCTCCCAGTCCCAGTCAGCTTTTGCAAGATCTACAACCAGCATATAGTGATCGTCAATATGTTTTTTCTCCTGGATTTTTATATTCTGAGCCATCGAAAGAGATTTTTCAAAAATCATTGGCGACATCACCGCTGATCCGACTGACAGGTAGACACCCATATCAATATTGCTGATACTATCTGCAAATGACAGGAAATCTCTGAGTGCTGTCCTGCCAATAGCTGATCCTAAGTTAGCAGGATGGCAATAAATAATATCCTGTCCAATCATCGGATGTCCGGTAAACGGGATTCCCAAATCAAAGGCAAGCGCCTGTACAGAATATCTTTTGTATGGATGGGGAATTACCATAAAACCCTTTTTCAGACCAAACCTGTTTATCAATCCAGATAATTCAATGGCCGATGCTGAAAGGTCCGGATCAGAAGTAATGTTTCTTAAAGCAACTTCTTTTAAATCAGTAATATCAGGTATCTGCAATCCTTCACAGGAAATCATTCTGCCAACTGATTCTCCATAACCCAAACCTTCGTATGCGCCTACAGCCAAGGCAAGATTTATATAAAAACCGGTCTCCTCCCAGAGCCCGAACTCTCCTTTGTTTACATTCCCGCGAACATCCTCACTTGACTTACCCTGATAAGCAAACTCCCAGTCGTGGATTATAGCTGCACCGTTAGTTGCAAAGTGAGTTATCCATCCATCCCTCATCAACGCAATAAGAAGTGGTGTCATTCCATTTTTGATGGTATGAGCCCCAAATGCCAGAATTACGGAACGATTATCGGACTTTGCTGAAGCCATTTTACGAGCACTCTTCTCAATCAGGCTCCAATCATCAGCGGTCAGATTTTCAGGTTTTCTATCAACAGAAACAACATCCTCAACAATGTTAACCTTGTTTTTCCTTTCATACAGCTTTTTAAAGACTAGACGATCCCTGTTAAACTTTGGATTTGACATCACCTCTGGTTCAGATGTTCAATAATTCAATAATCCTTCTATACTGTGAAAAGTCAGGAATGATAATGTCTGATCCTGCCTTTATCAACCTGGTTCTTTTATGCTTATTCAATCCATATCGCCTCAATTCATCAGAGGCTACACCCACAGTAACTCCTCCTCTTTTTCTTGTTTCCCTTATTTCAACCGGTCCGTCACCAAATGTAATCAACTTGCCGGTAGCAGATTCACCTATAGTATCAAGTATCTGATCAAGAACTATTTTCTTTGCGTCCTTGTTTAAATCACCGACTGAACCATATATCCTTCCCTCGAAATAATGATCATATCCCAGAATCTTTGATTCACCAGCTACATCTTCAACATCGGTACCACTTGCCAGATACAATTTTACTCCTGAATTATACAGCTCTCTGATAAACTGAACTGACCCTTTTAAAGTAAGATCATCAATCAGCAGCTCACCATTCTTGTACTTTTTTTCTCTCTCTCCCACCATCCTGAGTAATTCATCATTGTATATTTTTTTATAACCTTTTGCTTCCAGCATTTTATTTTTCGGAACAAAGCCAAATTCGGTAATCAGATCAAGCAGTCCGTGCATCTGCACAATAGTCTGGATTCCTGTTGTTTTATCAATGTATTCCTGTACTCGTAATTTAACCTTTTCTAAAACTGAATCATCAGCATCATCAAAATGCTCACCAAGGATAGCCTTAATCATTACAGGTACCATTATATTCTCCCAGCCTTCACGTAATGTTGAAATAGTACCATCATGATCAAAGATTGCATGTTTTACCTGTGGTTTTTCATTCCATCTGGTTAATATTTCTATCTCAGTTCCCTCAATGTACCATGCATTTCTGTCATCTTCAGCCAGCTCGGAGAAGAATATATAGTCAGGGTCACTCCCTGTTGCAAGGACTTCCTCAGGTGAAGCAGTTCCAGTCTGAAACAGTTTCTGAACAGTTACTCCTGCCACAAAAGTTCCAAGTTCTGCGGCTTCAATCATATTGTAACCTGCAGCCAGTGCTGAAGCAGCACCTGCCAGATAACTGTCGCCTGCACCTACAGTATCAACTTTTGAAAGAATCAACAGCCCAGGTAACTCTTTTATTCCATCCTTTTCCACAGTAATTGATCCTCTCGATCCCCTGGTGATGAATAAAGGCTTTTTATAGCGATCAAAGAGTTCCCGGGCAGCAGGTTCAAGCTCTTTCAGAGATATCTTTTCATCAGGTTCCCTAAACTTGCCACAGAGCCTTAAGGCTTCTGTATCATTCATTTTTCTTATTGATCCTGAATAGAAATCATTAAAATTCCTGCTGTCAGTTATAAATATCTTATCCGGGAACCTTTTAATTAATTCCGCAAGTCTGTTTTTAAAATAGTCTGTATGAATCCCTGAGGGAACCTGCTGGTTAATGATAATTATTTCAACTGATGCTACTGTATCACCAAGTTTAAGTATCAGCTTATCAGCTGTTTCATCCGACAGAATATTAAAATTGCCAAAATCAATCCTGTTTAATTCTGTTTCACCCAAATATGGCTTTGCATATGTATGGGTCGACCATTTATTGTCCTGTATAAGAAGATTCTCTGTATTAATGCCGTTGGCATTCATTATCCTTATCATCTCAGTTCCGAAAGGATCGGCTCCTGCTACACCAAATGCAATGACCTCCTTAACACAAAGTGCAGAAAGGTTAGACGAAACATTACCTGCTCCGCCAAGCGAATAACGATGCTTTGAGACAGGCCTTGTTGCCTGACCTGTCTCAATTGAGATTTCACTATTCGACTCATCGATAAACCAGTAGGCATCAAGACAGAAATCACCAACAACAGCTATCCTTACAGATCTTATGTCATCCAGTAACTTCTGAAGTAGGTTGGTAGTCATTTTAACACAATTCTTCAACTGGTTACCGGTTATCTTGGTACCGGTTTGCCAAAAACTTCAATCCAGTCAAGACGGGAGCAGGCATCACTGGCTCCGCCTGTCATCAGATCTGTGAATCCTATTTCATCAACCCTTGACAAATCAGGATCTTTTACAGGTTTTACTTCAATGACAGAACTGATGTTTAATGTATACCAGTTCAGGTCCATAATATTAAATTCTGTTATTTTCCAGTCTTTCGACAGGCAATCTCCCTCGCTGCTGACCAGCCAGTTCCCGTCAGCCAGTTTCAGAACCAGGTGAAGACATCTTAAGCCAGCCTGTTTTGAACGCCACAATATTTTGGCATATCCAGTCAGATCCACAAATGACCTGCTGTGTTTAAGTGTAACAGCCCAATTACCCTGGCTAAGGCCTGACCATATATAATAAGGATCATCAACCGGTGTATCATGGTGACTTTTCTTTATACTATCGCAGCCCGGTCCGTATAATCCCAGAACCAGGTCTTTGTTTACAACATGTTGTTGTGTGACCGGTGTTGCTGCAGGGATCTCTTTCCAGTCTTCACGGAAAAAGAGACCAGGCCTGTATTGTGCTTCACAATTTGTCATGATCATCATAAAAGAAACTAATGACATGCTCACTGCTATTAGCTTGTTAAAATTCCTGTTAAAAAATATTGTACTCATAAGTCTAAATTTTATTTTCAATAAAAATAGTAATAAGATTATCCAATAATGTTCATTATCAAAATTATAACTTTAGGCATACCAATCAACAAATCAGGCTTAATTTTTATGTTTATATTTAACAAATAATAATGTTCAATATGAAACCCGCATGTATTTGCATACACAAGCGCTATTAAAATTATCAGTAATATGCGGGTTCCATCATGACATAGAAATTAAACTATTATATGATGAAAATTTATATCATAAGTATATTTTTTTCAGTTGTAATTCTGAATTGTTGTAAAAGTGACTATTATGCTGAAAATGAAAAGAATCCCATATTATTACCAAACTCTGATTTTTATTCATTTGAGGATCTGACATCTCCAAAATTCGATCATCTCATTAAGAAATATAGTCTGGATACGATATTTCATGGAGAAACAGATGAATTTAAAAGAATTCTGTTATTGAGACATTGGATAAAAATGGTTATCAGTATTAATGATTTTGGTGATCCTTATCCGGGAGAAGGGTATGCTGAAGGAATTCTGGATGCTGCTCTGAAGGGTCAGGGTTTTCATTGCGGTCACTATATGGTAGTCCAGAATGCGATTATGAATGCCTACGGGTATGTTACAAGAACTCTTGGTGCCGGACCTGGAGTTAAGGGTGGTCCTGATGGTCACCACGGCATAAATGAAATATGGCTTAACAGTTATAACAAATGGTTCCTTTCCGATGCAAAATATGATCATCACTTTGAAAAAGACGGGATACCATTATCCGCCCTTGAAATAAGAAATGAATTTTTAAAGAACCAGGCAGCTGATTTAGTAAAAGTTAAAGGCCCTGAGCGAATACCATTTGACATTGACAGCGAAACCGGATTGAGCAAGGTCAGGAATGCCCAGACCTATACATGGATTGAATGGCATGGGTACAATAATATCTTTACTGTATGGCCCGATCATAAAGAGTTATTAATAATGTATGAAGATGATTTCTCAAGAAACAATACATGGATATGGGATGGAAAACCTCACTGGGCCCTTGACAAACCCGAATTTCTGAAGTTTGAAACTGACAGGAACAAAATATACTGGACTCCTAACACAATTGCCTCTATTGTAAATATAGAGGGCAGGAACTGTACAATCAAACTGACTTCGTTTACTCCAAATTTAAAGGAATACCAGATGAGTGAATCAGCAGGTACCTGGCGGAGTGTTGGCGATTCAATTACTTTCAGGCTTTCAAAGCCAGACTATGAATTAGTTTTCAGGGCAGTAAACCTTGTAAATGTTACCGGACCTGAGCATAGGATTTCAATAAAAAGTAAATAGAATCTGAAATCAAATGAAAATTCAAATAACTCTCTTTTACACCATTTTTGCTTTAATAATTAATCATTCCTGCAAACCTGTGGTTCAATCAGATATGAGTCTGATAAACGGAAAAGTGATCACAGTTGACAGCCGTTTTACCATTGAAGAAGCTGTTGCTATCAAAGGCGATACGATACTCGCGTTGGGTACAACCGGAGAAATTAACAAATTCACGGGCAATAAGACTCAAATTATCGACCTAAAAGGACAGACAGTTATTCCAGGGTTAATCGATTCTCATTTGCATCCTGAACCGGCTTCCCTAAGTGAAATTGACGAAGAGATTCCTGATGTTCACACCATTGATCAGTTACTCGAATGGATCAGAAATGAGTCGTCATTAAAGAAAAACGGAGAATGGATTATATTTCCAAAGTTCTTTTCAACACGTCTGACTGAAATGAGGCAGCCTTCGCTAAAAGAACTCGATGTGTCGGCACCTGAAAATCCTGTTTTTCTCAATGGTTCATTTGGAGGAATGATTAATTCTGAAGCAATGCGAATCTCCGGCATTTCTGCAGGGTCAGATCATCCCGGAATAATTAAAGACCCTGCAACAGGCTCTCCAACCGGTTTTATAAGAGCTTCTGCTTTTAATCTGCTTAAAATACCGTCACAAAAACCTCTCAGTTATCTACAGATTAAGAAGGCTCTTAAGGAAATGATAAGCCGTTATAACAGATATTGTATAACTGGATTATTCTCAGGTACCGGCGATTTCGAATCGATAAAATTGTATCAGGATCTGGCTTCTGACAATGAACTTACAGCACGTATATACCAGAATATTCTGATGAAGACCCCGGATAAGATAACAAAGGAATCAATAGATAAAATACTTAACAGTTACCCGGGTAAAACCGGTTCCGGGGATAAATGGGTCCGTACAGGTTCGCTGAAGGTATTTATGGATGGCGGAATTCTTACAGGGACAGCATATCTTCAGGAGCCATGGGGTGAGAAAGCCGGTGAAATTTTTGGTATCGATGACCCTTCTTACCGCGGAATTATAAATTTCACCCGTGATGATTTGATAACAATTGTCTCTGCAGCAAATGAATACAACTGGAGCTTCACAGCACATGCTACCGGGGACGGATCAGTAAATATGCTTCTCGATGTCTACGATGAAGTTAACAAGTCAAAATCAATCACTGAGAGAAGATTTTCAATCATTCATGGAAACTTCTTCAGCCATGATGCAATAAAAAAGATGGCTGAACTTGGTGTATATGCAAATGTACAACCTGCATGGTTCTACAAGGATGCTGATGCTATGCTGTCAATACTTGGAAACGAGAGGATAAAGTCATTCCACCCGAATAAAGCCATGATCGATGCAGGAGTAATTATAAACGGTGGATCAGATCATATGGTAAAATGGGATGCAGATGCTTCTATAAATCCGTACAATCCATTTCTTGCGATGTGGTCAATAATTACAAGAAAAACAGAACGCAGTTCAACCATTTTGCCTGATGAAGCAGTATCGCGCGAAGAAGCTCTGAGAATTTATACAATTAATAATGCATATGCCTCGTTCGAAGAATCAATTAAAGGCAGCATTGAGCCAGGCAAACTTGCGGATATGGCAATTATTACTGACGATTTCCTGACCTGCCCGGTGGATAAAATAAAAGGAATTGAATCACTGATTACAATTGTCGGCGGAAAAATTGTCTATAGATCAGAATTTTTTAAATAAAAAGTCTCTGTTTAAATCTGTTTTTATTCAAAAATAAAAGTACCGTAGTTATTGTACTCATGAAATGACCTTGCCACTTTCTGCCAGGCGAAATGTGTTGTTCCTTTATCATAATCAATACGATAAATATTTGCCCGCCATTTAGTTCCGGATACCGGAGGAACATTATTCAGCGGAACAAGAAGCTTGTAGGGTACAAAGATCTCGCCTTTCCAGCCTGTTACTGAGGCCATGCTCTCTTTTTTACCTCCGGTGACAATAGTTGCATGCCTTGTTCTTCTTTCACCTTCATAATGCCATGGCTGCCACCCATAAAACTTACCATTATAATTAGGTACAATGATAGGCAGTTCATAGTCAAGAGGAGAAAGCTCATATTCAAAGTAAACCGGGAAACTTTCGTCAGGCCACAGAAAGAACTCAACAACATCTTCAGTAAATATATTCTGAAAATCACCTTTAATGGTTGATGTAAGCTTCTTATCAACACAATCATAAAGGAAATAGATCCCCGTTTCAGAATAAAGAACCTTAGCCTTTGTTGTATACGGAGATTTATCCGGGCCCTGTTGAAGAAGCTCTACCCAGTCTGCCTTCTTCCATTCAGCAGAACTCCCATCACCTGTGACATCAAAGTCGAGGCATTTTCTTACAACAAGCGATGCTTTATCAGCTGTCTGGGCTGATAAAGAGATGAAAATCACTCCCGAAATAATCATTATGAGCGAAAATTTTATCAGAGCCAAATTAGTTTTTACAGTATTCATAACAATTGAGTTATTTAGATTAATGTGAATTTGATACACTTATTCATATAACATTTTGATACTAGTTTTTATCATTGTGCTCTATGACCTCCGAATCATTGCGAAGGAGGTAGCGAAGGTCGGTCGTCTTCTGTCACCAGTCCTAAAAACATCTCCCTACTCCCTTCAAAGGGGGAATAAGAGCCTTTGTGCCTTTGTGCCTTTGTGCCTTTGTGCCCTTACACCTTAATGTACTACAAAGACTCCAGGTGTTTTTACCTCCATTTTGTTTGAGAAGGAGTCTGTAGCCGTGATCTCCATATTATAAAAGCCAAATCCCCGTATTGGTATTTTATAACTGAAAATGAAGTCGCCCTTTACCATGTCGCCTATAATCCCATCATTATTCAAATCGGCTATAAAGAAAACTTTCGGATCATTCTGAAGAATGAGTTTTGCAGCTACTTTTCTGATTTCTGAGCCCTCTGTCATCTTTACCATAATTGTATTATCGCCGGTAACCTTAACCCAATCGACTGATGGAGGCGTTTTATCCGTTCCTGAAACGCTGAAACTTACAATTCCCTGTTTAATAATATGATTAGGATAATCAGGCATCCAATATTCAACTAATGTGGTCAGAATATTATTTCCGGGATCAGATGATGAAACAACAGCTGCCGAATATTTTGCGGAACCGCCTACATGGTCATATGTTCCCCAATAGTCTGACATCCTCTTGTTTTCTCCCCGCGGATTCAGCAAATTATCTCCAGCGAGAATTTCAGTTCTCCTGTAGTTATCTCCATCCTTAACAAGTATTGCAATAGTCTCTCCCGGATTTACAATTCCATCACCATTACCCATTCCCAAAACAATGGTATCAGTTCCTGTCCCACTTCCCGCAACAATCACTTCTCTTCCGTCAGCAATCTGGAAATCAGTGAATTCAGGAAGATCGCTCTTAAAAAGAGGAACTTCAAAATATTCTGTCCAGTTCTTGTTGTTCCTGTCTGAAATTGTCAGCCTGAAACGTTCAATAATGGTCGTATCTGAATAGGTCCTGAAAACAAAATCGGACTTTGCCTTTAATATCTCATTCATATTTATATTACCGAGTAGTACTTCAGATCTGGAGACTACTGCACTCTTCCTGAAAGCAGTCAGGGTGGCTACCACTCCCTCTGCTCTCTGCAATCCCTTGTTAAGCAGTGAAATACTTATCCTTACATCACTCCCGTGCCTGGCAAACTTCGTACCCTCGATAGAATATGATGCAAGGCACACATTTGCGTCATCACCTGAGCTATTAATGCCAATCTCATGCATACTTCCATTAAACTCAATTCTCAGAGAGCCGGTATTATCGCTTATTAAAGTGTATTTTTTTGAATCCCCTGTACTTATATTTATATCACTAATAATATATTCAGAGTTCTTCCTATACAAACAAGGTGTTACTACAGTGACATTAACATGGGGAAGAATCTCACCGTCAGGAAGATGCTGACGAACGGAGCATTTAAATCCTCCTTTATTTACTCTTTCAAGAAGTGTAAATCCGGGGATATCCCGATCAGTTAAAACTTTATAATCCCATACAGTAAAATCAGGATATACATCAGTATGATTCCAATTATCAGGGATAACAGGAGGATTATCAAAAGATGATTTCAGGAAAGTGAACATCTCTCCCATTCCACAGGTAGAGTGTTCAGCTTCATATATCTCAAACTCATAATTGTCCATTACCTGCAGCCACACCTTATTCAAATCCCTGTGATAATAACGTATAAAATCCTTATTGCCGTAATTCAACCGTACATTTAAACCGTTATAATTTCTGAACAAATCAATATTCCGGTACTCGACAGGAAAATCCTTTGGTCCGACTACAAATTCAGCAGAGCCACAGAAATTACCAATAGCACAGATCAGGTCAGGATATTTTCCTCCTATCCAGAAAGACATGAAGCCACCCATCGATAATCCGGATATAGCCCTGTGATTTCTGTCAGGTATCGTCCTGTAACTGGCATCAATATGCTTTACCAATTCCGGAAAGTAGAGAGGGAACTGCCTGGCTGTTTCAACCGGACCTACATTATATGGCCTCAGATAATACTCTTCTCCCTGATTTCTGTTATAACCATCCGGTTTAACAACAATAACATCATTTTCAGAAACAAAAGCTGCAATGTTATCACCATTGTTATCTGTACCCTTTTCATAATGGTTATAGCCATCAGGTCCGCTGCCAAAATATCTCTGCGACCAGCCATGATAAAAATATATTACCGGGTATCTCTTTGTAATACTGCTGTTATAACCAGGAGGAAGAAAAACACGGTAGTTCCTGATCTCTCCAAGCACATTGCTGTAATGCTTTGAATCAATAATTGTTACACTGTCTGAAGAATCAACCGCCAGCAGTGATGCAGTCAAAAAACTCAGTATTATTTGTAAGACAAGACCCTTTTTCCCATTCATATGGATGATAATTAAACACTCTCCAATGCAAATTAGCATAAATTACATTCCCTGACAATTAATTTTAATTTTATTAATTGTTCTCTGGTGTACAAGAATTGCGATTACTATCTTTGAAAGGCACGATTAGGATAAGAATTCATGGATATCATAACATTAACAAAAAAGTTATTATCATTCAATAACATTAATCCTCCCGGAAATGAAGAAGGAATTGCAAGGTATACTGCTGCCCTTCTGAGTGAAAACGGGTTCGAAATCAGGTTAAAAGAGTTTGACAAAGGCCGGCTTCATCTTATAGCTGAAAAAGGTCTTTCAACTCACAAGCATCCAGTAGTTCTTTCAGGGCACTTCGACACGGTTCCTCTTGGAAATAATAAATGGAGTGTTGATCCTTTCGGAGGGGAGTTAAGTGAAGGCAAGATATGGGGCCGGGGTTCGAGCGACATGAAAGGTGGGGTTGCAGCAATGATACTGGCAGCAATTGATGCATTTAAAAACAGGGCACCTGAAGGAGGTGTAAGACTAATATTCACCGCTGCTGAAGAGTTGGGATGTATCGGAATTCAACAACTTATGAAAACCATTGATAATCCAGGCAGTGCAAGTGCAGTTATCGTGGGTGAGCCGACAGGAAACATTCCTGCCATCGGACATAAAGGTGCTATTTACCTGAATGCGGTTACCTCTGGTAAAACAGCTCACTCCTCGATGCCACACCTTGGAGATAATGCAATTTATAAAGCTGCTGAATCGATACTTAAAGCAAGAGACTTCAAATTTGAAACAGAAGCAGATCCTTTGCTGGGATTCCCTACTATAAATGTAGGTAAAATGAGCGGAGGACTTAATCTCAATTCTGTTCCTGATCATGCTGAATTTACGATTGACATCAGGTCCACTTCAAAAACAGATCATAATAAAACAATTGCAAGACTTTCAGAAGAGCTGGGTAATGAAACAAAGCTGGAGGTACTTGTCGATATGACTCCTGTTTTCACACCTGAAGATAATCCTTTTGTCAGAATGGTTTATGAGATATGTGGGATAGATATAAATAAAGCAGGATTTCCAAAATCACTGCCCTATCTTACCGACGGGTCAGTATTACAGAAAACCTACGGTGGTATTCCTACAATAATACTGGGACCTGGTGAAGCTGAAATGGCACATAAAACTGATGAATTCTGCTACATAAATAAACTGGAAGAATCATACAGAATATACAAGGATATTATTTTAACATGGAGGAATTACATATGCTGAATTACCCGGAAAAGATTGAAAATGAAGAACAACTTGATGAATTACTTTCACGACCAGGCAGGGAAACAATTGAAATGTTCTCGCGTATAGACGGAGACCTTATATTCCTTGGCGTTGCAGGTAAAATTGGCAAATCTCTTGCTGCAATGGCCAAACGGGCCTGTGATGAAGCCGGCATTAAAAAAAGGATAATCGGAGTTTCAACATTCGAAAGCAATGAACAACGTGAGTGGCTTGAAAAAAAAGGCATTGAAACCATTAACGGTGACCTTCTTGATACAAGGTTCACTGATTCATTACCAAAGGCTAAGAATGTATTTTATCTTGCCGGGATGAAATTCGGTTCAATAGATAATCTGTCTCTGACATGGGCAATCAATACTTACCTGCCGGCAATTGTTGCTGACAGCTTTAAACAATCAAGAATAGTTGCGTTCTCAACCGGGTGTGTTTATCCTCTGGTCCCGGTTGATTCGGGAGGATCCAAAGAGACTGATATGCCTGAGGCTATAGGGGAATATGCACAATCATGCCTGGGCAGGGAAAGAATGTTTGAGTTTGGAAGTATTAGAAATAAAACAAAAGTTACACTCATAAGGCTTAATTATTCTGTCGAGATGAGATATGGAGTCCTGGTCGATATTGCGTTAAAAGTTAAAAATAATCAGCCCGTAGACTTGACTATGGGTCACTTCAATGTAATCTGGCAGGGTGATATGAATGATTATGTATTGCGTTCACTTGAACATGCTGATTCACCGGCAAAAATACTAAACATCACAGGACCTGAGATCCTAACCGTAAAGGATGTGGCAGAAGAATTCGGGAATCTCATGGGAGTTAAGGTCGCTTTTTCCGGAAGGGAAGCTCCAACAGCCCTTCTTAACAACTCCAGACATGCATTTGAATTATTTGGTGAGCCAAAAGTCCCGGTGAAACAGGTTATAAAGTGGATAGCTGAATGGCTGGCTCAGGACAAGAGCATTCTTGGCAAACCTACTCATTTTGAGGTAAGGGATGGGAAGTATTGAAAGGCGGAAGGCGAAGGGCGAAAGGCAGAAGGGTGATAATATAAAGTGAAATTTAATCTCAATTACATTATACCAGGATGACAGCAAATTCAATTCCATCAGAAGTAATTAGAAATTTAAATAAAGGGGTGGTAATTCCGGCGATGCCGCTTGCGCTCAACAGTAAAAGGAAGCTGGATGAGAGACGGCAAAGAGCCCTGATAAGGTATTATCTCGATGCAGGGTCAGGCGGACTTGCAGTGGCAGTCCATACAACACAGTTTGCAGTCAGGAACCCTGAAGTAGGTCTTTATGAACCTTTGCTGGCCCTGGCTGGTGAAGAATTTACCAGATTCAGCTCAAATACGGGTAAACCTGTTATACGTATTGCAGGAGTTATAGGAAAGACTAACCAGGCAGTCAGGGAAGCAAGCCTCGCTCTCAAACATGGCTATAATGCTGTTCTGTTAAGCGTTGCGGCATTCAGGAAATCTGATAATAAGGAGATCATAAGGCACTGCAGGGAGATTGCTGATATTATTCCTGTGGTAGGATTTTATCTTCAGCCTGCAGTTGGAGGAAGAATGCTGGATGTAAATTTCTGGAGGGAATTTGCCGCTATTGAAAATGTCATTGCCATAAAAATTGCTCCTTTTAACCGTTACCAGACCTTTGATGTGCTGAGAGGAGTAATGGAATCAGGAAGAGGTGATAAAATTGCACTTTATACAGGCAATGACGATAATATTCTTGTTGACCTCCTGACGGAATATGAAATACCTTACGGAAATAAAATTATTAAGAAAAATATAGTGGGTGGTTTGCTGGGCCACTGGGCTGTATGGACTCATTCTGCTGTAAAACTTTTTGAATCAGTGCATGCCGGAGAATTTAATAATGACATCAAAAGAACACTTGCTCTGGCAAATAAAATCACTGACAGCAATGCAGCATTCTTCGATGCAGCAAACAACTTTGCAGGATGTATTGTGGGTCTGCATGAAGTTTTGCGCCGGCAGGGCATTCTCGAAGGATTATGGACACTTGATCCGGAGGAGGCACTATCACCAGGGCAGATGGCTGAGATAGACAGGGTTTATAAAATGTACCCTGGCCTGAATGATGATGCTTTTGTAAAAGAAAATCTTGACAGATGGCTCTCTTAAAAATCTGTATAAATTAAGTATGCCTGAATCTTCATCATTTGTACTACGCCGTATGACCGGCAATGACCTGGGTGAGGCATTGCAGCTGTCAGTAGCTGAAGGATGGAACCAGACTATAAATGACTGGATGTTCCTTCAGAAGAATCCAGATAACTTATGCATTGTTGCTGAAATGGATGGCAGAATCGCGGGTACAGCCACTGCACTTAACCATGCAGGGAAAGTGATCTGGATCGGAATGGTAATTGTTGACAAATCACTCAGGGGCATGGGGGCAGGCAGGATGCTAATGAGTGAATTAATAAAAAAAACCGGTAATAATAAGTGCATCAAACTTGATGCTACCCCTGCAGGATATCCTCTCTACAAAAGCCTTGGATTTATTGATGAATACCGGATCTTAAGGATGACAATCAATTCATTGCACAGCGGCGAAAATTTTCTTCCTGATACTATAGTTGACGCCCTCTCCAAAGAATTTCTTCCACAGATAATTGATCAGGATGCAGATGTTTTTGGAGTCCGCAGGGATAATCTAATGAAGCATCTCTTTGAAGACTATCCTGAAAAGTCCTTTTTTCTGGCCGGTAAAAAGAATGAGGGGGACTTCATCCTGGGAAGAAACGGAACCAAATACGACTACATTGGACCTCTATATTCAAGATCAGCTGATAATGCAAAAGCCTTATTATCCAGGGTTCTTAGTAACCTCAAAGGAAAGGCTGTAGCACTGGATGTTCTGGCTGATAAGAAAGAATTGATAAGATGGCTGGAATCATCAGGATTCTTAGTTCAGAGGGAATTTGTAAGGATGTATCTAAAGAATAATCCTTATCCGGGCAAACCTGAATTTCAGTTCCTGATCAGCGGGCCGGAATTAGGATGATTTAAAAGATTTATTTATTTGAATATTCAGCCTGCAACTTATTAATGTCAATGCTCTGTGCATCACCATTATGTATTACAAGCCTGTATTTCAGAATGACCGGTACACCCTTACTCAATTTAACCCTTTCCCTTCCAGGGTACACGGCATTCTGCATACTGCCTTTCTGACGCAATATCCATGGAGAAGGAAATACAGGATTTTCAGAATGGCAAAGAATTGTAATACCATTTGTCTCCTGCATTTTACCAAACAGACCTGAGAAATCCATCCACCTGCCGGCTGAAACCTGCATCTCCTGAGGCTCTACTTTTCCTGACTCTGATGTAAATATCATATTATCAGGAATATTTAAGCGCAGGCAAAATCCTCCGTACCCTTTCGGATCATCTGATCCTCCTATTTCAAGATTATCTATAAGAGAATACAACCTGATTATAAAATCCAATTTTCGGATATTCGATTCCGATGGGTGTACTACAACTGAAGTCTGTTCCTTCATAAATGGCTGGCCAGCGGGCAAAGTATCCGAAAACCAGTTTACCTCCAGGTCCATCTCAGCTGTACCATCCCTTACTTCTGTTAATATTTTCACAACATCCTGGGATATGCCATCATTGATCCAACCATCTCCAATGCTTACAGAATCAATATAGAGCTGATGCCAGGTCCAGAAAACACCTCGGTGATAAGGATGATCAGGAGGGAACTCTTCAGTAAGAATATCACCTTTAAGGTTATACAGGGGATGGAAATAATTGGTACAGACATATTCTCCGGTAAGTGTCTTGGGAACACTCTGGTAGAAAAAAACAGGTTTCCCCCCCTCTTTCAATTCGAATCCCTGGTCTGTATGGAAAAAAATAAAATTTTTATCCCGGTTATTGCATGAGATAAACAACAAGAAAAATATTACTGATGCACCTATGCAAAAGGATAATCTTTTCATATTGCGAATTTGTAAAATACCTGTATGCAAAAATCGGTACCTTCTAAACAATTTTCCTGCTTACAGGATCCCATTCAACTCTTCTCTTTTCCACATACGACTTATGAGCCATTATGCATGTTACAGCTTCCTGGAAAGCCATTTCAATATTTACACTTGGCGTCTTTCCACTTCTGATGCAGTCGATCCATTCTTTTATATGCAGATAAGTAACATCAACCTGTATACCATTAATGCTTGTGGTTGTAAGTCCTCTTGCAGCATAGTACTTCTCAGTGGCAGAAGTAACAGCGTCAACTTTGCCCGAATTAGGATTAAATGAGACCATAGGGCTTGAAGGATCTATTAATCCGGAATCAATCTGCTTTTTATACTTCATGGAGCTTCCATCTACAGTAATATTTATTGCGCCTCCAAGTTCCATTGATGCATCAGTTCCCATAAAGACACGGCCACGGCTCCGGCTGTTGGCAAGCATGGCACTGTAAAGCAGCGTAAGGTCCCGATCGGGATACTCAAATACACACTGAAGTGTATCAGCCATATCCCTGTTATCTTTCCAATAGTATATGCCTCCTGAAGAAACAACAGATTTGGGGATCCCTATGTTAAGAAGCTGGTTAACAGCATCAAATTCATGAGTGAAAAGTTGTCCAAGAAGGCCTATATCATAGTCGAAAAATTTTGTCCAGTTATAATATCTGTCGATGCTGAATGGAACTTTTGGAGCATGGCCAAGCCACTGCGGCCAGTCTATTGTTTTTTCATCGCCTGGTTTTGGATTTCCATCGTTATCGAGATGACGTATCCAGGCACCATCAGCACTGTTACGATTGGTAGTTGTCTCTACAAGAGTAATCTTCCCAAGAATATCCCTTTTCACAATGTCTTTTGCCTGCTGGAATATTACACTCTGAGTAATCTGATGTCCAAGCTGATAAGTTATATTACTGTTCTTAATAGTCTCATATAGTGGCATTATCTCATCTTCAGAATGCACCGGTGCTTTTTCGCAATAAACATGTTTACCGGCTTGACCAGCAGCAATAGAAATTGGAGCATGATGATGATCGGGAGTTGCAATCATAACAGCATCGATATCCTTATCATTCAGCATCTCTTCATAAGTGCGGTATCTTTTCACCGGGAGTGTTGAAGGTTCAGCTCCTCCTGCACGAACAGTATTCCTGGCAGTTGCCAGACCGTTTTCAGCATGAAGATCAAATACATCACAGATTCCTGTTATAGCAACATTAAGGTCATCCTGTGCAAGCCAGTCTCTCATGTTATCATTTTTTGTTCTTGACTCAACATCCTTAGGATGCATGAAACCAAGCCCATTGGCATGTGAAACAGCCCTGCTTCCGAATCCTATTAAACCAACTCTTATAAGATCGCTTTTTGAGCCCTTATTACTCTTTACAATAGTAGGTACAGGAAGATTATCCAGACCAAGCTCTTTTATCAGTCGTGCCTTTTTCTCCTGATCGTAGGTATACTTTTTTATAAGTTCAAAAGCAAAAACTCCGAGAACAGGAATTCCGACGAGTGCCTTAAGCAAGGTCCTCCTCTTGATTGTCCCCTCTTCCATATCTTTTTTATTTTCGGTATTTTCTGTGTTTGTCATATCTATTTTGAATAATCAGTTATTTATTACGTTTCAGGTATTTATCAGCAATAATATCCAGCCCTGCAAAATACCCGGAAGGAAAAACAGCCAGAACTATCAATGCCATCGATTCTATGAGTGTCTTACTGATAATAAGGTAACTTCCTTCAGCAGGAACAGAATACTCCAGACTAATCAGAGGAGGATTATTCAGGTAATAAACCAGCAGGAGAGCGGCTCCGGATATTGCAGCAACCCTTGTAAAAAGTCCCAGCATCAACCCAAGTCCGATCAGGATGAGTCCCCATGTATTCAGAAAATCAACAACACCAAGCACACCCGGATTTGAAATTATCCATCCTGAGAATCCTTTGAGTATCCATTGTGATTCCTGAAGAAAATTTATTGATGACCAATTGGGTATCAATAACTTGGCGAATCCTTCGTACAGGATATGCCAGCCGATTAAAAGCCTTAATGTTACGATAACAAATCTTTCAGCAGATGTGTATCTAGCAATATCTTTCATTTTAAGAAGATTATATTTACAGAATTTTTAATTATTAACAAAAACAGTTAAAAGTAGCAAGATTAAAATTAATACCAAATGAATTATTGACAGATATAATTCTATTAACAAATTTTAAACAAACCTTAAAATAGAATCTGATTTCAACTTTTCTTACGAAATAATATATCTTTAAATTCTTAATAATTTATAACAAACTAATTTATCCCGTTATGAGAATTCTCCGGATTTCTAATTCATTCATTTTATTTGCATTAACAGTTGCCCTGTCTGCACAGGGATCTTACAAAGCCGAATGGGAATCCCTTGACAAACATAAGATGCCTGCCTGGTACGAAGATGCCAAAATCGGTCTGAGCATGCATTGGGGAGTTTATTCTGTTCCTGCATGGGCTCCCAGGGAAAAAGGTATTTCTTATGCAGAGTGGTATGGATACAGAATGCACGAAAAAGGAAATCCCACAGTCGATTACCATAAAGAAAATTATGGCACTAACTTTACCTATGACGACTTCATTCCACAATGGAAAGCAGAGTCATTTGATCCATATGAATGGGCCAGGTTTGCGAAAAAAATGGGTGCCAGATATTATTTTATAACGTCAAAGCATCACGATGGATTCTGCCTGTGGCCAACAAAATTTACTGATCGGAATGCCATGATAATGGGCCCCAAAAAGGATTTGCTTGGTCAATTTTTTGAAGCCGGAAGAAAAGAAGGCCTTAAAGTTGGATTCTATTACTCTCTTTATGAATGGTTTAATACACTCTATACGGGCAAGGTAATTCCGTATGCGGGACTTAAAAAGGTCAATAATTATGTTGACGATTTCATGATACCTCAGATAAAAGAACTGATTGACCTCTACCACCCTGATTTTATTTTCTTCGACGGGGAATGGGATCACCCTGAATCGTTCTGGAAGATGAAAGAGGTGGTAGCATATTATTACAATGAGGCTGCAAAAAGAAACCAGGAAGTATTTGTTAATGACCGTTTTGGCAAGGAGGAAAGAGGTAAACATGGTGATTTATATAATGTTGAATATGATTATGACAAAGGCAGTGAAGGATCATTGACACACAAATGGTCATACTGGCAGGGCATTGCCAAGACATTCGGGTATAACAAGGATACTGATCTTGAAGATGTAATGTTACCAAAGCAATTTATTGACAAAGTTATCAAGGGAGTCAGCAAAAATGGAAATTTCGATATCAATGTTGGTCCCACGGCGGCTGGAAAGATTCCTGAATATGAGCAATATCCACTTCTTCAGCTGGGCGAATGGCTTAAAACCAACGGAGAGGCAATTTATGATACCAGGCCTTGGAAAGTACAGCAGGAAGGAGATGCATATTTTACATCCAAGGGGGATTATGTTTACGCTATTTTTTCGGAATGGCATGGTGAAGAGTTTAAGCTTAAGTCAGTCAAACCTTCTGAAGGATCAATTGTTACTATGCTTGGGATACCTGGTGAATTAAAATGGAAATGGTCAGAGAGTGATGGATTGACTATTATTTATCCCAGGCAGAAAGCAAGGCCAACTTCCTGCAGTTATGCATGGGCTTTTAAGATCAAAATAAGATAGCAAAATGAAGAATACATTAAAAATCATGAGATCGTCATTACTGTTTTCCATTATCTTCCTGCTACTGTTACCTGGAAGACTTTTTTCCCAGTACGAATACCAGGCAGGTACTGCCCAGGTCTCAATAGAACCCGATCAGTCGTTGTTATCCTTGCACCTTGGAGGTTACGGTGCTCCAAGAGATGGAAGATTTACTCTTCAATGGGTAGAAAAAGGATCCTTACCTTCAATCTATGCTACCGGGGCATCTGACAATAAAATATTCATTATAAGCAATAATGAGATTTTCAGACTGAAACCGGATGGGAAAAACATAGTTGGTGAAAAAGAAGGGATCTCAGATGGTATCATTTCCATCGCCGGAACTGGCGAAAAATTTTATGGATTAAACAATAAAGGAGAAATAGTTGTAACTTCTCTTAAGGGAGCGTTAAAATGGAAAAAAGAAGGAAATATTGACAAGACAGCTACCAGGATTGCAATCTCGGGAGGAACAATTTATGCATCAGGTCCTGATGGGATATTCTGGAAAAGTGATCTGTCCCGAAAGAGCTTTGATTGGAAGAAGGCTGATGCGCCATCAGGTATTATAAGTCTTGCTGCAGACAAAAGCAGGCTTTATGCGCTTACCTCAGAAGGCGTCATATATAAATTTGAACCCTCACGAGAAGAGATCAGATGGTTAAAAATGTCATACCGCAATGGAGAAACAATCAAAGAGGATATAAATCATATTATGATATTCAATGAAAGGCTTTACGGAATAGGAAAGAATAACATGCTCTACATTGGAGAAAACCGTAGTGAAGGCAATCTTACATCGAGGGCACTGGCAATAAAAAAAGGATCCAGTACAATTGTTATTATCAATATAGATTTATGTGGGCTTGATGATGAATTTACAGGAACAATCAAGGATGAAATATATAAAAAAACAAGTATCCCCGGGAATGCTGTATTTATTAACTCTTCACATACTCATTTTGCTCCAGTTTCACAGAACTGGCTCACGTGGCAGGAAGCCAACCAGAGACCCGACAGCATATATCTGAACAAAACACTCAGAAATGGAATAATCAATTCAGTAGAAAAGGCTCTTGCAAAACTGGAACCTGCAAAGCTCTGGTTCGGAAGAGGTACTACTGATATTGGATATAACAGGAGTTTAAAAGACCATCCTGAGCTTTACGACAGTGCAGTGGATGTATTAAAAATCTCCTATCCAGTAAAACATGAGGAGAATTATCTATTTATTGCGGCTTGCCATCCGGTGTTCAGTACTGCCGGAACGCTTCACTATACAATCAGTGCTAATTACCCGGGTGTGGCCCGCCAGCTTGTGGAAAGAAGAACAAATACTGTCAATTCACTATTTCTGCAGGGAACTGCGGGAGACATTAATCCAAAGGATAACGGAGAATATATCTCAGGTGAAAAACTTGCAAATGAAGTGATTGCGGTTCTGAACAGACCAATGGAAAAAATCAGCGGACCTGTAACTTTCTTCCTCGATACAATAAATATTCCAATTAAGCCGTGGACAATTGAAGAGATAATGGCCTACAAAGAGGAAAATATAAATAAAACCGGGGATGTATATGCAGAGAAAAATGTCAAATGGAGTGATCTCATGCTCAAATATTATAAAGAAGAAACTATGCCATCATCACTTCCTGTATATGTCCAGACATTCAATATTGGTAACTGGAAACTGATCGGATTTTCGAGAGAAACAACCACTGAATATGGTTTCGGTGTCAAGAATATGTGGCCAGGCAAAATGGTATCTGTTGCAGGATATACAAATGATGTTTCAAGCTACCTCCCTACCAGCAAACACCTGGAATTAAAAAACTATGAAGGTTTTGATTCATTTTTCTGGTATGGGTCACCGGCAGTCTTTCCGATTGACGTTTATGACAGAATAATTGGTAAAATTAAGCAGAATAACAGGTAGCACAATCAGCATAGCACCTTATTAATGGATAAACTAATAAAGAGCATATATCGGGGCATCACAAGCCCGATCATTATCATTGGAACTCTTTTCTTTGTTTTCGGTTTCATCACCTGGCTGAGCGCAATTCTGGTTCCATATCTTAAAATAGCCTGCGAGCTGAATAATTTTCAATCTTACCTGGTAGCCTTTTCATTTTATATAGCCTACTTTTTTATGTCTGTTCCATCAGGATGGCTTCTTGAGTATACAGGATACAAAAAAGGAATGACTGCAGGTCTGATAGCTATGGCAACAGGATCACTGGTTTTTATTCCTGCAGCACTAACAAGAACATACAGTTTATTCCTGACAGGATTATTCATTCAGGGTGCAGGGATGGCCTTACTCCAGACCGCCTCTAATCCATATGTCACAATATTAGGCCCCATTGAGAGTGCAGCTAAAAGAATAAGTATAATGGGTATATGCAATGGAGTTGCCGGGGTACTCGCCCCTGCAATACTCGGATTCATTACACTCCAGGGAGCAGATGAAATAATTGAAAAAGTAGCTGTAATGACCCCTGTTGAGAAAAACATAGAACTTAATCTGCTGGCAGAAAGGGTTATAGTGCCTTACCTCCTGATAACTGTTTCACTTTTAATTCTGTCTGTTTACCTTTATTATTCGAATCTTCCTGATGTCAATGCTGAGGAAGAAAATGCAATTGCGGAAAAAGGAATAACCAATAAAACAAGCATATTCCAGTTTCCACATCTGTTGCTTGGTGTCCTTGCAATTTTTCTCTATACAGGAGTTGAAGTAATTGCAGGAAATACGATTATCAGTTATGGTGTCTTCCTTGATATCCCGATGGTCACTGCAAAATTCTTTTCATCATTCACTATCTTTGCAATGCTGGTTGGCTATGTAATCGGGATAATCACAATTCCTAAATATATCTCACAGAAGAATGCCCTTGTAATCTCTGCAGTTTTAGGATTATTTTTTGCCCTGGCAGCAATTATGACGGGTGGATTTATTTCAGTAATGTTTATTGCATTGCTTGGACTTGCAAATTCACTGATGTGGCCATCAATATGGCCGCTGGCAATAACTGAACTGGGCCGCTTTACAAAGACAGGCTCCTCAATGATGGTAATGGCTATCTCTGGCGCTGCAGTTATTCCTCTTATTTACGGCCGTCTTGCAGATGTAGCTACAGCAAAAGCTGCATACTGGATAGTTCTGCCAATCTATACCTATATATTATATTATGCCCTGAGAGGACACAAGATCAGGGTAAAATAGTATCAGTTCGTTACTGCTTCCTGTATTTTAAGGATAGCACCGGCAAAACTATCCATATCCTCTTTCGAACCAAGCATGCCATTTTGCAATATCCATACAGCCTCTTCATAACAGGCCTTTTCTGTAACCGGGCAACTGACTCCTGAATAGTCAACCTCTTCAGGAATAGCATAACACATGAAATTCTTATTTTGAAAAAGAGGTTGTTTATAGAGAGGCTGAGGATACCCCATGAAGCATGGGACACCTTCTGCAGCAAGCATCTTTGCAAATTCAGTTTTTGGCAGGTTATCAAACTTTGACCTATCATACCTGAAAATATAAATATGATAGCTATGAAGAGTCTCTCCCACTCCCCTTCCAAGTGGTTTTATCCCATCTATTTTTGCAAGAAGTGAATTGAGATAAGTGCCATTTTCATGCCTTCTCATGGTCTGTTCCGAAAGTTTTTTTATCTGCGCAGAGAGCAATGCAACCTGCAGCTGGGTCATCCGGTAATTGCAACCAAGATAATGATGTTCATACCATTGTCCTCCCTTCACTCTTCCTACATTCCTTAGTGAATTCATCATGTCATAAAGTTTTTCATCATTGGTTATCACCATTCCGCCCTCACCACATGTAAGGTTCTTTGATGACTGAAAGCTGAAGCATCCTGCATTTCCAATGCTTCCGAGCTTTCTCCCTTTGTACTCAGCACCATGTCCATGACATGCATCTTCAATAACCATTAGATTATGCTTTAATGCTATTGACATTATTTTATCCATATCGCATGATTGTCCTGCAAAATGAACCGGGATAATAGCTTTCGTACGTTTTGTAATAGCTGCTTCAATCTTTAATGGATCCAGATTATAGGTCTCAGGATCAATATCCACAAATACAGGTACGCAGTTTGCTTCAAGAACTATTGAAGCAGTAGCAATAAAGGTGTAAGGTGGTATAATAACTTCATCACCGGGCCTGACTCCTGAGGCTATAAGTGCGAGTCGCAAAGCAACTGACCCGTTAACACAGGCCAGGGCATACTTAACTCCGCAGTATACTGCAAATTCATCTTCAAATTTTTTTATGAGATCGCCGCAGTCGGGATTTCCCCACCTTCCGCTTTTTACAACTTCAGCAACTGCATTTACCTCCGAATGATCAAAGAGCGGCCATTCATAGTTTTTTTTAATACTCTTGGTACCTCCGTTAATAGCAAGACGGTTCTTCATAAATTTTTATTTTACAGATGTTTATAACATAATTCTATAGAAAGCAGGGATGAGTCAGGAGTACATAATTCCGGTACTGCTCCACTATTCAAACAATCAGCAAAATAGAGCATTTCATTGTAGTATCCGGCTCCGGCATCACCTGCCGGAACTTCCCTGACAGATTCATCATCTGCTATCGAGATCACACTCCCGTTCAAAGTGGAAAATGCAACGCTTGCGTTTTCAAACTGTGCCATATAACCTGCCTGGAATGGAAAGTTCTTATGAAAAGAAAATCCTCCATCAATCTTAATATGCGTTTTAATCGTATCATAACTCCATAAAGCACTGACATAGTCATGTTTACTATACACACCAGGCAGGTAAACAGATTCTATTTCTTCTGGTTGTCCCAACAGAGATACTGCAAAATCAATATCATGAATTACAAGATCAAAAAGGGCGCCTCCTGACAAGTCCTTTACATCTTTTTCTTTCCACTGCCCCCAGCCTGGTAGTCCGCAAAACCGGGTAAGAGAAAGGAACCTAAGATCACCAAATTCCCTGGTATCAACCCAATTTTTAAGTTTCTGATATGGAGACATGAAACGCACCACATGGCCAATCATAAGCAGTTTGTTTTTTTCTGAAGCCAGGTCAATGAGCTCTTTTGCCTCTGTGGAATCGATGCAAAAAGGTTTTTCAAGAAAGACATCTTTATTATTTAGCAATGCTTTCTTAGTCAGCTCATAATGGGTGTTAACATGAGTACATATTATCACTGCATCAAAATCTTCTTTATTCAGACATTCATCAAAATCAGAATACCGGCTTACTGATGACAAATCTGAGGCATTAAGATTTCCAACAGCAATATTTCCGATTTCAGCCTGCAGGTTCTTATCAATTATGGAAAGATCACGTTCAACAATGGATGACAATTTCAAATCATTCATTTTCAGAATACTCTTCGCATGAGTCATACCCATAAAACCAAATCCGACTATTGCAGCTTTCTTCATGGAATAAATATTTGTTACCAGGTAATGTATATTCGAGAAATAAATATACTTATAAATTAGGTAACATCAATTATTTCCCTTCCTGTTCTATGAGAAAATAATTGTCTCAAAATTCCCCTTTGAAATGGGTTAGTGGGCAGAGCCGTCAACCTAAGGAGTCTGAAAAGGTTTTACAGGGAGGATAAATAAAGGCAAACGGATTTTAATATCTGAATTCAGTTCATATATAATAATTTCCCCTCCTTTTGAAGGAGGGGTGGACACGCCTTGGCGTGTCCGGGGTGGTTGATTAGTTTATCAGATCGTTTCCTTTTCCTTGAAGACTTTCCTTATCTCATTTTTTAAGTATTCAGGTTCCTGGAATACAAATCTGTTTTCAAACCTTAATACAGCTAATCCAAAGCCCTCCAGGTATTTATCCCTGTTTTCATCTTCCTGTATTTTATAATATTCACCGTGGGGAGCTCCGTCAAGTTCAATTATAAGTTTTTCTGAAGGACAACAGAAGTCAACAATGTAACGACCAATACTG
>Ga0307375_10000269_pt1 | contig 70189 bp, 59 predicted proteins | sample TR1MG_FD_202531 | JGI IMG/M metagenome (GOLD analysis project Ga0307375, IMG submission 202531) | Soil microbial communities from Risofladan, Vaasa, Finland - TR-1 | ecosystem: Environmental > Terrestrial > Soil > Coastal area > Acid sulfate soil | place: Finland: Risofladan, Vaasa | collected... | reverse complement strand
GTGCACAATATCCGCCATTCGTCCCCTTTTTGCTTTCCAGGCTTGACTTCGCTTTTCTCGCGTCTCTATAGTGTCATGAAGTGGGTAAATGTGGATATTTGTGGGATCATATCCAGAAGGGGAGACCTAAAGGGGAGAAATGTTCCGCGGGGTCAACAGTATCAGTCTCGACAGCAAGGGGCGAATCGCCATCCCCACCCGGTATCGGGAAGGGTTGCTCGCGCGTTGCGCAGGCCAGCTCATCATGACTGTCGATCGAGATCACTGTTTACTCCTCTACCCGCTCCCGGAATGGGAGGTGATCGAGGCCAAGCTCGTCCGTCTCCCCAGTTTTAATGCCCAAACTCGGCGCTTGCAGCGTCTTTTGATTGGGCACGCAACGGAGTGTGATATGGATGGCGCGGGCCGCATCTTGCTGCCTGCGCCATTGCGCGAGTTTGCCACGCTGGATAAGGATATCATGTTGATTGGACAGGGTAATAAGTTTGAGCTGTGGGACGAGGCCACTTGGAATGCGCGTCGTGCAGAGTGGCTGGCGGCAACTGACAGCGAAGAATTGTCGGCCGAGTTGCAGTCATTGTCGCTGTGACAGGCGACTTGCATCGACCGGTTCTGTTGGCTGAGGCCGTGGATGCCCTTGCCGTCAAGCCGGATGGGCGGTATCTGGATGCAACGTTTGGGCGTGGTGGTCATAGTGGGGAGATTTTGGCGCGACTGGCGCTTGATGGTCGGCTCCTTGTCATGGATTGCGACGAGCAGGCGATCGCCGTAGCAACGCGGCGTTTCGGTGAAGACCCGCGTGTGACGATAGCGAAAGGGCGGTTCTCTATGATGGAACGTTACCAAGAGAACGCAGTATGGCAGGGAGGCTTTAACGGAATACTGTTCGACTTGGGGGTGTCTTCCCCCCAGTTCGATGAGGCTTGCCGCGGATTTAGCTTTCGGCATGAAGGGCCCCTCGACATGCGCATGGATCAACAATCTCGGCCTACGGCGGCTGAGTGGCTGGACTCGGCCGACGAATCTGAGATCACGCGGGTGTTGCGCGATTTCGGAGAGGAGCGATACGCGCGGCGCATTGCCCGGGCCGTTATCAGCGCCCGCGCTCAGGCCCCGATTACCACCACAACCGAATTCGCGGCCCTTGTCGCGCGTCATATTCCCCGTCGGGAACCGGGGCAAGATCCAGCGACGCGGTGTTTTCAGGCACTGCGCATTGTCGTCAATGATGAATTGGGGGAGCTTCAGCGCGCTCTTCCCATGGCTTTGCGTCTACTAAAGGCAGGCGGGAGGCTCGCCGTTATCAGCTTCCATTCGTTAGAGGACCGCCTTGTGAAACAGTTTTTTGCAGGCGAGTCTCGCGGCGATTCCTATCCGGCGCGCTTTCCTGTCCCGCACGCGGCCTTGAAGCCGCGCCTGAAGACGATTGGTAAGGCCATGCGTCCCAGTGCATCTGAGGTTTTACAAAACCCGCGAGCGCGCAGCGCCGTACTACGGGTAGCCGAAAGGTTGGAGGTCCCTTATGAGTAAGAAGGGAACTTGGTTTTGGGTCATTACCCTGTTCGTATCCTCGCTTGCGCTTGTGGATATTCGCAACCGTTATCTCCTACTTTTTGCTCGCGAACAGCAGCTTATGATTCAAAAGGATGCGCTCCGGGTGGAGTGGGGGCGGCTATTGCTCGAGCAGGGGACGCTTGCTGAGCACCGCCGTGTGGATCAGGTCGCGCGCCACAAGCTCAATATGGTGATGCCGGATCCTCGTCGTATCGTGCTTCTCTACATGAGGCCTACGCCGATCCCATGAAAGTGCGCGCTCACCATGCCATTTTGATCCATCAAGCAGGATTTGGGCGGTCGTCCTTTGTGCTGGCCGCGATGTTGGGAGCTCTTGGTCTGATGGCGGCGCGAGCATTCTATCTCCAGGTTCTGGATGCGCATTTTCTGCGACATGAGGCGCGGCGCCAACAGATAGAGACTATTCAAGAAGAAGGGCATCGGGGCATGATACTGGATCGTCACGGTCGCCCCCTTGCCATTAGCACCCCAGTGGACTCATTGTGGGCGAACCCTCAGATTCTGATCAAGGAGCCGGATACCTGGTCACGTTTGGCGGCTGCTATCGGCTGGACTTTACCCACCTTTGAGCACGCCCTGACCCGCCAGCGGCATGAACAGTTTATGTATCTGCGCCGCCAGGTAGACCCGCAGTTCGCGCAGCATGTTCTCGATCTCCGCATACCTGGCGTTGCGTCTCAGCGCGAGTATCGGCGCTACTATCCCACGGGCGCTGTCAGTGCCACGCTCGTCGGTTTTACAAACATCAGCGATCAAGGGCAAGACGGTATTGAGCTTGCGTATAACTCCCGCTTGAGTCCACGGGCTGGCAGGGCCGTCGTGATTCGTGATGGCCGGGGTGAACCGATCGCCATACGTAAAGGTCCACACCCGCCGCAACCCGGCAAAAATTTGGTGCTGAGCATTGACCAACGCATTCAGTATCTGACCTACCGAGAGCTGCTGAAGGCGGTACGCTACCATGAAGCGAGCAGTGGTTCTGCCATTGTCCTGGACCCGCACACGGGGCAGGTCTTGGCGTTAGCCAATGTACCAAGTTTCAATCCCAATACGCGTAGTGACTTGAATAGCGCCTATTATCGCGATCGCGCTGTAACCGATGTGATTGAACCCGGTTCATCGCTTAAACCGTTTACGATCGCTCTGGCCCTGCAAACGGGTCGGGTTACTCCCCATACGCTGGTGAGTACATCGCCTGGCAGCTACTGGGTCGGTCCGAATAAAATCAGCGACGTCAGTAATTTCGGGCTTATCAATGTCTCGCATGTCATTGCAGAATCAAGCAATGTCGGCGCCTCGAAAATCGCCCTCACGACACTGACTCGAACGGCAATGTATCGGAATTTTCTGGACTTGGGCTTTAGTCACTTCACGCATAGTGGTTTGCCGGGGGAGTCGTCTGGTTTTCTGGCCCCAGCTGATACCTGGGCCCCGATTCAAAAGGCGACTTTGTCGTTTGGCTATGGCATTTCGGTCACGCCCTTGCAGCTTGCCCGCGCCTACACGGCGTTTGCGAATGGGGGGGTATTGGAGCCCATTAGCATCCTGAAAGAGACAAGCCCGGTGAAAGGCCGGCGCGTATTTTCCCGCACCATTGTGCGGGAAATGCGGCATATGCTGGAGTTGGCCGCGAGCCCCATGGGTACGGGCGCCACGGCCGATATCGTCAATTATCGTGTGGCGGGAAAGACGGGCACCGCCCATATCGCCGATAGTAAAGGTTATCATCGCTATCGGTATGTGGCCTCGTTTGCGGGCTTCGCTCCGGCGTCTCATCCGCGGCTGGTGATGGTAGTCGTCATTCGTGATCCCCAAACGCATGGATATTACGGTGCCGAGTGTGCCGCGCCCGTGTTTCGCAAGGTGATGACCGGGGCGTTACGGATGCTCAATATTCCGCCCGATAATCCCGTCACGACCGTGGCGCGTGCCGAGACGAGGCTGCCATGAGCGCTTTGACCTTAAGGGGGTTGCTGACAGGTCTGCGAGACGTTGGTCCTGAGCTTGATCGGCCCATCACCGCCTTGAACCTGGATAGTCGCACGGTAGTACCAGGGTCATTGTTTATGGCATTGGCCGGCACAAAGCAGGATGGTCGGCGGTTTATTTCGGATGCGGTCGCCCGAGGAGCGGTCGCGGTCTTAAGCGAAAGCGCGTCTGATGGTCAGCTGGGCCAAGCGCCTATTGTATCTTGCCCCTGTTTGCGTCGCTTGGTCGGACCCATCGCGGACCGGTTTTATGGCAGTCCATCCCAGGCGATGTCGGTTATTGGGGTGACAGGCACGAACGGGAAAACCACCAGTGCCCACTTGATTGCTTATGCTTTGAATACGGTAAGCCCTTGTGCCCTTATCGGCACACTCGGTAACGGTTTTCCCGGCCGGCTTTTACCAGCGGAACGGACGACCCCCGACGCTATTGCCCTTCATCGCTGGCTTCGTCGGTTCCGTTCGGAAGGTGCCAGCTCGGTGGCGCTCGAGGTGTCGTCTCATGCCCTAGACCAGGGGCGAGTGGGGGGTGTCCGGTTTGCGGGCGCGGTGTTTACGAATTTGACGCGTGACCATCTCGATTACCACGGCGATATGAAGAGGTACGGGGATGCCAAGGCCTTGCTCTTTACGTTACCAGAGCTGCAGTTTGCTGTTCTGAATGCCGACGATCCGTTCAGCGACACCCTGAGAGAGCAGATGCCGGTGGGCGCGCGCTGTTGGGTTTATGGAACGCGGGGTGATGTGCGCATCCAGACCATGGAGGCCAGTTCTTCGGGGCTTACGGTCGAGTTTATGTGCCCCGAGGGGCCAGTCGCGCTGCGCAGTCCCCTGCTCGGTTATTTTAATGTCCATAATTTGGCGGCCGCCCTGACTACGCTTCTTGCGCTCGGCTGGCGTGCAGAAGATGCCGCACATGTGCTGGAGGAGGTGGCGCCGATTCCCGGTCGCATGGAGCGGTTTTCCGCCCATCCTGGTCAGCCGCTTGTAGTCGTTGATTATGCGCATACGCCGGATGCCCTTGAGAAGGCCTTAGTGGGGGCACGCGCGCATGCGCACGGGCGCGTGGTGTGCGTATTCGGTTGCGGGGGCGATCGTGATCGCGGCAAGCGCGAATTGATGGGGGCGTGCGCCAGCCGTTTTGCTGATTATCTGATCATTACTCATGACAATCCCCGGCACGAGGATCCCGACCGTATCGTTGCGGATATCCTGCAGGGTATCCCCCAGAACGCGCGCTCGCGGTTAGAGGTTGTGGGTGAGCGCAAGACGGCTATTGCCCGTGCGTTGCAGTTCGCCGCTTTGGGCGATGTGGTGGTCATCGCAGGCAAGGGCCACGAGGAATATCAACAATTTGGCGATCGCTGCGTACCCTACAGTGATCGCCAGACTGTGCGCCAACTTCTGGAGGCGTCGTGATTACGCTTACCGAGGTCGCGAGCGCAGTGGCAGGTCGTGCGTTCGGGACGGCTGAACTTATCACTAATGTCATTACGGACACTCGAGCCGTGACACCTGGTTCTCTTTTTGTGGCATTACGCGGGCCGCGTTTCGATGGTCATGATTTTTTGCGCGAAGCCAGTCACCAAGGTGCCGTGGCCGCCATAACGAACCGCCCGCCTGAAGCCGGCTGGCCCGCGTGCGTTGTAGTTCATGACACACGGGTCGCGCTTGGGCAATTGGCCGCCTATTGGCGCCGCAAGATGGCAGTTAAGGTAGTCGCCGTAACCGGTAGCAATGGCAAAACGAGCGTGAAAGAAATGACGGCTCAGATTCTCGCTCGCACCGCGTCTGGTATCGCCACCGAGGGCAATCTGAATAACGATATTGGTATGCCGCTCACCCTTCTGCGGCTACGCCCCCATCATCGCTATGCCGTAGTGGAGATGGGCATGAATCGGCCTGGCGAGATCGCGGCCCTTGCGGCCATCGCCGCGCCTGACATTGCGGTTGTCACGAACGCGGGTTCTGCGCATTTGGCGGGGCTGGGGTCGGTCCAGGCCATCGCCGAGGAGAAGGGCCAAGTCTATTCTGCGCTTTCGGAACGAGGAGTGGCTGTTATTAACGCGGATGATCCGTTTGCCGCGTATTGGCGCGGGCTTTCGGCGGGGAGTGTGCTGACTTACGGCCTGCAGGCAGAGGCCGATGTGAGCGCCACGTTTACCTTAGGTGCCATGGGGAGTGATTTGGCGCTTCAAACATCATTGTGGTCCGATCCACTGCCTGTGACCTGGGGGCTTTTGGGTCGACACAATGTTTTGAACGCCTTGGCGGCAACGGCGATTGCGATCGCTTTCGGTGTTCCGCGTACGATTATTGCCGAAGGGCTCTCTGCCGTTCGTCCTGTCCACGGACGGCTCGAAAGCGGGTTTGGTTATGCCGGGTCACGCGTGATAGATGACACCTACAATGCCAACCCGGATTCCGCGCGCGCGGCCCTCGACGTACTGGCGCATCTGTCCGGTGAACGCTGGTTTGTGTTAGGTGATATGGCCGAGCTTGGCCCGGACGCTATCCGCTTGCATAGCGCCTTTGGCGAGGCGGCCGCGCGTTCTGGTATTGGCCATCTTTGGACCTTTGGTGAGTTTGCCCAACATGCCAGCCGGAGCTTCGGTGCTAAAGGCCGGCATTATGATGATATCGAGATATTGATGCGCGACCTGAGGGACGTCTTGCATAAACAGGCTGTCGTTCTGGTTAAGGGTTCACGGAGTATGCGTATGGATCGCGTTGTGGCAGGCCTTCAGGATACCGGAGGGGTCAATGCTACTTCTATTGTATAAGCTGTTTTTCAACGCGCACGCATCGGGGGCGGGCCTTTTTGTGTGTCGTGCGGTGTTGGGGCTTTTGACCGCGTTTGCAGTCGGCCTTGCCATTGGGCCTCTTATGATTCGCCGCCTGACTTTGCGCCTTATTGGCCAAACAGTCCGGAAAGATGGGCCGCAAAGTCACTATCAGAAAGCCGGGACACCGACGATGGGCGGTGTTCTTATGCTTTTTTCCATTACCGTGTCGACTCTCCTTTGGATGCGAATCAGCGATGGCGCCACCTGGGTTGCCTTGGCGACCTTGCTGGGCTTTGGTCTTATTGGTTGGGTAGATGACTACATTAAGTTGCTCCACAAGAACCCCAGAGGCATTGGTGCGCGTGCCAAGTTTATCTCGCAGATGCTGGTCTCGATATTGGCGGTATCGACGGTTTTTGCCATGACCCATACGCGGCCGGAGACCGGGTTTTACGTACCTCTCCTTGGTAAGCCCCTTATGCAGTTGGGGGCGCTTGGGTTTATTGGTCTAGGCTTTTTGGTTGTGACCGGCACCAGTAATGCCGTCAATCTGACCGATGGTCTTGATGGACTGGCCGCCTTCCCAACCGCATTGGTGGCGGCCGCTCTGGGTTTGTTGGCCTATGTCGCCGGATCTCCTCACCTGGCCGCGGCAGTCGGTCACCCATTTATCCCAGGGGCTCGAGACCTTGTTATTTTTTGCTGTGCCGTTGTAGGTGCCGCACTCGCTTTTCTTTGGTTTAATGCCTACCCCGCGCAGGTTTTTATGGGTGATGTCGGGGCTCTGGCATTGGGGGCCGCGCTGGGCATCGTTGCCGTCATAATTCGTCAGGAAATCCTCTTGTTTATCATGGGCGGCGTGTTTGTCGCGGAGACCCTTTCGGTCATGCTGCAAGTGGGGTCGTTTAAGTTGACTGGCCGGCGTGTCTTTAAGATGGCGCCCCTGCATCACCATTTCGAGTTAAAGGGGTGGCCCGAGCCGCGGGTGATCGTTCGCTTCTGGATTACAACGCTCCTTCTTGTCCTGGTGGGGCTTTCTACCCTCGGGGGCCACCTATGAGCCGTCAGGCCATCGTAGTGGGGCTCGGCGAAACCGGCATGTCTTGTGTTCCCTATCTGCGGGGCGCGGGCTATGAGGTGCTGGTCTGCGACAGCCGTTCAACCCCCCCCTTGATGGCTAGTTTGCAGGAGCGTTATCCCGGCGTGCCATTACTGACCGGCCCCTTCCGCGAAGATGTGTTTGTGGGAGTCGACTTGCTGGTCGTAAGTCCAGGAGTCTCCGCGAAGGAGCCGGCCATTCGGGCCGCCGCCAGAAATGGCGTGGCGATTGTCGGCGATGTAGAACTCTTTGCGCGCGTCTGTGATGCCCCCGTTATTGCCATTACCGGTTCAAACGGCAAAAGCACGGTCACAACCCTTGTTGGCGACATGCTTACGCGTTCCGGATTGCGTGTTGCCGTGGCTGGCAATATTGGCTTACCGGTACTGACCTTATTGGGTCACGCAGCGCCTGATGTCTATGTCCTTGAGTTGTCGAGTTTTCAGCTCGAAACGACGGTCAGTTTGAACGCTCAAGCGGCAACGGTACTTAATGTTAGCCCCGATCATATGGATCGCTATGACGACCTTGCCGAATATGCCCACGCCAAGGCGGGCATATTCGCGGGCTTCGGGCGCATGGTGGTGAACCGCGACGATCCGTGTGTGGCCACCATGGCGCACGCCGATCGCGAGGTGATGTCCTTCGGCCTTGACCGTCCTACCGGCCATGATTATGGCCTGCTCACTTACGAATCGGAGGTTTGGCTCGCGCAGGGTAAACAACGTCTTATGCCAGCGTCCGCTATCCCGGTACCAGGAAGGCATAATGTCGCGAATGTCCTCGCGGCCTTTGCGCTTGCCGAGGTCATGAGTCGGGATACGCTCGCAATGATCGAAGCGGTGCGTGAGTTTCGGGGGCTTGCTCACCGAACCCAAGTGGTTGGTCATCTAGACGGCGTGTCCTGGATAGATGATTCGAAGGGCACGAATGTGGGCGCTACGGCCGCGGCTTTGACCGGGCTGAATGGCCCCGTGGTGCTCATTGCCGGGGGCGACGGCAAAGGCGCCGATTTTAGCGTTCTCGCCCCGATTGTGCGGGAGAAGGCGCGAGCGGTGGTGCTTATAGGTCGCGACGCTCCCCAGATTAAGGAGGCATTGGCGGGTTGCTGCCCGCTACACTCTGCTCGTGATATGGATGAAGCGGTCTTGGCGGCATACCAATATGCACGCTCAGGCGACCAAGTCCTACTGTCCCCGGCGTGTGCCAGTTTTGACATGTTTCGCAACTATGCCCACAGGGGTGATGTGTTCACGGCCGCGGTGCAGAGATTGATTCTGAGCAAGGTGGGAGGCGCGCATGATTGATGGGCACAAGATGGGCCAGTTGCGGCGCGTCCCACCCTTTGACCCCGTGTTGCTCTACACGGTGCTGGCCCTCTTGGTGTTTGGGTTGACGATGGTGTATTCCGCATCGGCATTTGTTATAGCCCAGCGCACGGGACGCGGTTCCTACTACCTATTACATGATTGCATAAATATTGCACTGAGCCTTGTGACGTTTTTTGTAGTGGTACAGATCCCCATGTCTTTTTGGCGATGGATGTCCCCCTATCTTTTAATGGTAGGGCTTGCGGCCCTGGTCATGGTTCTGATCCCGCATGTCGGTGTCCGCGTAAACGGCTCGGCCCGCTGGCTGCCGCTTGGTGTGATAAATATTCAGCCATCCGAGTTCCTAAAGCTATTCTTAGTGCTCTATCTTGCCGGTTATCTCGTGCGCCGCCAGGACCGCCTGAGCGAGTTTACTCACGGAATTTTGACGGTGGCCACTCTCCTTATGGTGACCGGCATTTTGTTGCTCTTCGAACCGGATATGGGTAGCGAGGTCATTTTGTGGGCGGTCGCTTTCGGTATGCTTTTTATAGGCGGCGTTCGCCTCTCACATTTTATGGCGGTCCTCTTGGCAGGCCTTGGTGCCGGTGCGGCCCTGGTCGTGGCCTCGCACTACCGCGAAGAACGGATTATCGGATTTCTGCATCCGTTTTCTCAGGCAAAGGGCAACGGTTATCAGTTGGTGCAGTCATTGATGGCTTTTGGCCGAGGTGGATGGTTTGGGCAGGGCTTAGGCCTTAGCCTCCAAAAACTTTATTACCTCCCGGCGGCACACACCGATTTTCTATTTGCCATCGTTGCCGAGGAGCTGGGATTTGCGGGGGTCCTTGTCGTGGTGGTGTTGTTCGGGATCCTTATTGTCAGGGCTTTTCAGATTGCCGAGGGCGCGCGGCGGCTTGGCGACCTCTACTCAAGCTTTGTCGCGCAGGGAATTGGTATTTTGATAGGCCTTGAAGCGATCATTAATATGGGTGTCAATATGGGTGTTCTGCCCACTAAGGGTCTGGCCCTTCCGCTATTGAGCTACGGTGGATCCAGCACTTTGATGAGTTGCGTGGCGGTCGGACTTTTGTTGCGGATTGACCAGGAGACGCGGGCGCAAGGGGCATCGCGATGAGAACTGTGCTTATGCTTGCCGGTGGTACTGGTGGCCACGTCTTCCCAGGTCTTGCTGTCGCGCGGACTTTGCGTGACCAGGGGATCAACGTGGTTTGGGTGGGCACACACCAAGGCCTTGAGGCGCGCGTTGTTCCCGAGGCAGGTTTTTCCATAGAGTGGATCACCATTCAGGGTCTGCGGCGCGGTTCGCTGCGAGACCTCGTCTTTCTTCCCGGACGCCTCGTTGTAGCGCTTTGGCAGGCATTTCGGATTATCCGGCGTCATAGGCCTGTGGCGGTGCTGGCGCTGGGTGGTTTTGTCGCGGGTCCAGGAGGGATTGTGGCATGGCTTACCCGGACGCCCCTTGTCGTGCACGAGCAGAATGCGCACGCAGGCCTTACGAATCGCTGGCTTGCGCTTGTCGCCGACCGAGTGTTGTGTGGATTTCCTGACGCCTTTCACTTGCCGCCCGGTGCCACCCACATTGGTAATCCGGTGCGTCCTGAAATACTACAGGTCCCCAAGCCCGATGTGCGCCTGGCGGGGCGTAAACTCCCTTTGCGGCTGCTTGTACTAGGGGGTAGTCAGGGAGCGACCATCCTAAACGAGGTCATTCCGGAGGCCGTGGCCCTCATGGAGCCCTCGCGACGGCCTGTAATCCACCATCAAAGTGGCCGTTTTGGTGCGCAAAAGACGGAGGAGGCCTACCGTAATCTCAAGCTCGCTGCGACAGTCACCCCATTTATTGAGGATATGGCAGCGGAGTATTTGTGGGCAGATGTGGTGATTTGCCGGGCCGGCGCTATGACCATAGCTGAACTTTGTGCGGTCGGGATCGCTGCCATTCTTGTGCCATTTCCGTTTGCGACCGATGACCACCAGACTGCGAACGCCCGCTTTTTGGCTGATCGCGAAGCGGCCTTATGCGTTACTCAAGGCGAATTCACGGCGTCGTATGTAGCCGAATTGCTTGATGGTTTGGCAAAGCAGCCCGAGGTAAGTGCGCGTATGGCTGAACGGAGCCGCGCGTGCGCCATGCCGGATGCAACGGATCGCATTGTGGCAGCCTGTCTGGAGGTGGCCCATGCATAAGGTTCAGCGTATCCATTTCGTGGGCATAGGCGGCGTCGGCATGTGCGGCATAGCAGAGGTCCTCTACAACCTCAAATTTGAGGTCTCTGGATCCGATGCCTCCGAGAGCGCGACCACAAAACGCTTAAGTAGCCTTGGTATTAAGGTGTATATCGGGCATGACCAGAGCCATGTTCGCGGCCAAGACGTGGTCGTTGTTTCGTCTGCGATTGCCGCTCAGAATCCGGAAGTGTTGGCGGCGCGCACCGCCAAAATCCCCGTCATCCCGCGCGCCGAAATGCTAGGCGAACTCATGCGCCTTCAGCAGGGCATTGCCGTGGCAGGTACGCACGGCAAGACCACAACGACGAGCCTTGTCGCAAGCGTACTCGGTCAAGCGGGCCTGGATCCGACGTTTGTGATCGGCGGACGATTGAATAGCGTGGGTAGCCACGCACGGCTTGGCCGCGGACGTTATTTGGTCGCCGAGGCCGACGAAAGTGACGCATCGTTTTTACACCTTCAGCCGCTTATTGCGATCGTCACGAATATTGATGCCGACCACATGGGGACTTACGGTGGCGATTTTCAGCGGTTAAAGCAGGCGTTTGTGGCGTTTCTGCATAACCTTCCTTTCTATGGTCTCGCGATCGTTTGCATAGATGACCCAGTCATACGGGAGTTGGTGCCTGAGATCCATAAGCCAGTCCTGACTTATGGAGTGAGCCCAGATGCCGAACTGCGAGCCTATGACATTACTCAAGATGGCCAAAATATGCGTTTTCAGGTGGCTTGTCAGGGCGAAGAGGCTTGGCTTACGACCTCTCTTCGTCAGCCTGGACACCATAATGTTTTAAATGCCCTGGCGGCTATCGCGGTGGGGCGTGAGCTTGGCGCCAAGCGCGAAGACATTGCTTTGGGCCTTGCCTCGTTTTCCGGCATCGGTCGTCGCTTCCAAATCAACGCCACTGAGGCGTGGGGCGATGGGGACGTCTTGTTTGTCGACGACTATGCCCATCATCCCCGGGAGATTGCCGCGACCTTACGCGCGGCGCGCGACGGCTGGCCGACGCGACGGCTGGTCGTGGTGTTTCAGCCCCACCGCTATTCTCGTACCCATGACTTGCTTGAAGACTTTACGGCGGTTCTGGCGGGTGTCGATAATCTTTTTATTACCGAGGTCTATGCCGCGGGCGAGACACCGATCAGCGGCGCTGATGGACGGTCTTTGTGTCGCTCCATTCGTGCCCGCGGTCGCCATCCCGTGTTTGTGGAAAATTTAGCCGATCTACCCAAGATACTTGCACAGGTTATCGCGGGTAACGATCTGGTCTTGACCTTGGGGGCTGGCAATATTGGACACGCGGCGTTGGCTCTGCCGTTGGCGCTAAAGGGGGCGCTGTGACAATGATTGAGTCCTCCTTTGAGTCGAATATTCGCTACGCCGAGTTGCTCGCACGTCACACCAGTTGGCGAGTCGGCGGTCCGGCGGATGTTTTTTATACGCCCACCAATATCCCGGCATTGTCTGTGTTTCTTGCCGAGCACCGCCAAGATCCGCTCGTATGGCTCGGTCTTGGCAGCAATGTCTTGGTCCGCGACGGGGGTATTCGGGGCGTAGTCGTTGCCACGGCTGGTGGTTTGTCGGTATTGCAGGAAACGCAAGCGGGCATTTATGCCGAGGCCGGTGTCCCGCTTGCAAAGCTCGCGCGCTTCTGTGCTGAACGTGGCTACATGGGGCTCGAGTTTCTTGCGGGAATTCCCGGTACCGTCGGTGGGGCGCTTGCGATGAACGCGGGGGCCGCGGGGAGTGATACTTGGAGCCATGTCGGTACGGTCGAGACGATAGATAGAGGCGGCGAGGTCCGTACCCGTCGCCCCGAGGAATTCAAGATCGCCTACCGCTCGGTGGAGGGACACCCGGAAGAGTGGTTCGTAGCAGCCCAGTTTCAATTGGTTAAGGGCCTCGCCGAGGACGGCAAAAGGCGCATAAAGGAGTGTTTGGCGATACGTAAGAGAACGCAGCCCACGCAGACCGCCAACGCGGGTTCCGTGTTTCGCAATCCGCCTAGCGAATTTGCTGCCCGTTTGATCGAGACTGTGGGGCTTAAAGGTTCGCGTGAGGGCGGGGCGATCGTGTCTTTGCGTCATGCCAACTTTATCGTGAATGAAGGTAACGCCAGCGCTTGTGACATCGAGCGCCTTATCATGAAAGTACAGGCCTCCGTGTACGAACACACGGGTATTCTACTTGCGCCTGAAGTGCGAATTTTGGGAGAGAATCTGTGACAAAGTACGGCAAAGTGGCCGTTTTGTACGGCGGCCTATCATCCGAGCGCGAGGTCTCTCTCAAAAGCGGGAGCGCGGTCTTGGCTGCTCTTTTGGCTCGAGGCATTGATGCCCACGGAATCGATGTGGGTCCCGATTTAGTCGAACGACTCATAGCGAATCGATATGACCGCGCGTTTATTGTATTGCATGGGCGCTTGGGCGAGGACGGTTGCGTCCAGGGTCTTTTGGAGACTTTGGGTATCCCGTACACAGGCAGCCGAGTTAGCGCCTCGGCGGTGGCCATGGACAAGGTCTTAAGTAAAGCTGTTTGGAGAGCCGCCTCCATTCCCACGCCGGACTACCAGATTCTGGAGTCCGAGGCGCAGCTTGATGCCGCTGCGGCACTTGGATTCCCACTTATCATAAAGCCAATCTCCGAAGGATCCAGCATAGGCGTGAGCAAGGTGCGGACCAATGCGGAGATAAAAGTGGCTTATCAAAAGGCTCTCACCTTTGGAAGGGTCATCGCGGAACGCTGCATCGTTGGTCCCGAGTACACGTGCGCCATTCTGGGCAAAGAGGCGCTTCCCGTCATACGGCTCGAAACGCCACATGACTTCTACGACTATGAAGCCAAGTATCTCTTGAATAGTACCCGATATCACTGTCCGTCGGGGTTGTCCCCGCAGGCGGAGCGCGAGGTGCAAAGTCTCGCACAGTCGGCCTTTACGGCCCTTGATGCGCGTGGTTGGGGGCGGGTCGATATCATGGCCGATAGCCAGGGTCACTTCTATGTCCTGGAACTCAATACCGTCCCAGGCATGACTGACCACAGTCTTGTGCCAATGGCAGCGCGTGCCGCCGGCATGTCCTTTGAGACGCTTGTAGGTAGCATCCTTGCTCAAACACTGGGGGAGCTATGAGAGCAGACGCTGACATGCATCTGCGTTCTGTAAGCCCAAGGGCCGGGTTTCGGTCGCCCGGCTTGGTAAGTGGGCCCAAAAGACATTATCTCCTCGGCTCGGCGCTTCTTTCCGGGGTGATCGTTCTGGCTTTACTGATTCATGCCTTCCTGGCGCCTGGGCGTTTTCCGGTTCGCGTGGTCCGTCTTGTTGGGAACCTTCACGATGTCCCGCACCGGATGCTTGTGGGCGCGATTGCTCCTTTTGTGCACCAAAATTTTTATGCCGTGGATCTCGGCGCCATAGAGCAAGCCGTGGGCCAGGTGCCGTGGGTAGGTTCCGTGCGCGTTGAGCGCCGTTTCCCAAGAACTCTTGTCGTGTATGTCAGTCATCAGCGCCTCGCTGCAAAATGGGGCCTGGGTGGTTGGGTGAATGTCGCCGGGGCCCTTGTTCACTTACAGGGCTATCGTCCCCCTCATGACCTTCCTGCGTTTCAAGGCCCCGTCGGGCAGGAGGCCGATATGGTCGTCCACTACCAACGCTTTGAGGCGTTGCTGCACCCCTTAGGGTTGACTGTAGCGACGCTTACTTTGTCTGCACGCCAAACGTGGCGGATTGATGTGTATAAGGGACCTGTTCTTGTTTTAGGGCATGCCGCGAGCGCGCACCTTAAGCGCTTTGTGCACGTTTTTCCGCAGATTGCGGCCTCGCTCGCGTCTATGCGACGAGTCGATCTACGCTACACAAATGGCTTCGCCGTAAGATGGAACGGAGCCTCTGGGGATCAGCATGGCCAAAAAGGGTGATACGAAGCTCATTGTAGGCTTGGACATCGGTACATCCAAGGTGCTTGCGATTGTTGGGGAGATTTCGAGCGACGGGATGGTCGAAATTATAGGGGTCGGCCACCAGCCATCCCGCGGCCTTAAAAAAGGTGTTGTCGTCAATATTGAATCGACTGTTCAATCGATCCAAAGGGCGGTAGAAGAGGCCGAACTGATGGCTGGCTGCCAAATACACTCGGTCTACGCCGGTATCGCGGGGAGCCATATCAACTCGGTCAATTCGCATGGCATCGTTGCCATAAAGACCAAGGAGGTGGGCCAGGGCGATGTCGACAGGGTCCTTGAGGCCGCGCGGGCGCTTCCCATTCCGGCGGATCAGAAGATCCTCCACATTCTCCCGCAGGAATTTATTATCGATAGGCAAGAGGGCGTGCGGGAGCCTATTGGAATGTCCGGAGTCCGGCTCGAGGCCAAGGTGCACATTGTGACGGGGGCAGTAAGTGCTGCACAGAATATTATCAAGTGCGTGCGCCGCTGCGGGCTCGAGGTGGATGACATTATTCTTGAGCAATTGGCATCCAGTATGTCGGTACTAACGGAGGACGAAAAAGAGTTGGGCGTCTGTTTGGTTGATATTGGCGGAGGTACGACCGACATATCAGTCTTTACGCAAGGGGCTATTCGCCATACTTCCGTCATCCCTATCGCGGGTGACCAGGTTACGAACGATATTGCGGTAGCTCTGCGTACGCCGACACAGTATGCCGAAGACATCAAAAAACAGTACGCATGCGCTTATGGCCAAGGTGTAGAGGGAGGCGTTGTCGAAGTCCCGGGCGTCGGGGACCGTGCCCCACGCAAGCTTTCGCGCCAGACGCTGGCTGAGGTGGTTGAGCCGCGCATTACGGAACTGTTCGAATTGATATCTGAGGATTTACGGAAAAGCGGGTTTATTGATTTGTTGGGGTCCGGGATCGTGCTGACGGGGGGCAGTGCGAAAATGGAAGGTATGGTGGAATTGGCAGAAGAGGTATTTCACGCACCCGTGCGGCTAGGTGTTCCGCAATATGTGGGGGGCTTAAGCGGGGTTGTACATAACCCCATATTCGCAACGGGCGTGGGCCTTGTTTTGTACGGCTCTAAGCAGGCAGCGAGCGCAAACTTTACGCCTGCAGGGCGCGCCATGCCGGGGCGATTTTCCGAGATACTGAATCGAATGAGAAGCTGGTTTCAGGGGAATTTTTGATGAAAGGGAAGTCAATCCGTACGCTACTTAAAGGACAGGAGAAAGGACAATGTTTGAAATAGTGGATACAGGCGGCCAACAGGCCGTCATTAAAGTCATAGGCGTGGGTGGTGGCGGCGGCAATGCCATCGAATATATGATGCGTTCGAATATTGAGGGCGTGGAATTTATTGTAGCCAATACTGATGCCCAGGCCATAAAAAGGTCATCGGCGAATGTCATTTTGCAGCTCGGCTCCAATCTCACGAAGGGTCTCGGTGCGGGTGCCGATCCGAGCGTGGGGCGGCAGGCTGCAATGGAGGACAGGGAGCGAATTGCCGAAGCCTTAGCGGGTGCCGATATGGTATTCATCACCGCTGGTATGGGCGGTGGGACCGGTACCGGCGCTGCGCCCATTGTTGCGCAGATCGCAAAGGACCACGGTATCCTGACAGTTGCTGTGATCACGAAGCCATTCCCGTTCGAAGGGAAGAAGCGCATGAGCGTAGCCGAGCAAGGAATCCGTGATCTGAGCGAATACGTGGACTCTATCATTACTATTCCCAACGAGAAGCTGCTGGCTGTTGTTGGGCGCGATATGACCCTGCTTGATGCCTTTGGAAGAGCTAATCAAGTCTTGCAAGGGGCTGTGCAGGGTATTGCGGAGCTCATTACCCGTCCTGGTCATATTAACGTGGATTTTGCGGACGTGCGCACCGTGATGTCCGAGATGGGCATGGCTATGATGGGGTCGGCTGTCGCGCGCGGACCGGACCGGGCCCGAGAGGCAGCTCGCGCCGCGATTTCCAGCCCTTTACTTGAGGATGTCGATATTGCCGGTGCGCGGGGTATGCTCGTGAACATCACGGCCGGTGCCAATATGTCTCTTGGCGAGTTCGCAGAGGTGGGGGATACGATCAAGGAGTTTTCCTCCGAAGATGCGACAGTTGTTATGGGCACGGCCATCGATCCCAATATGGAAGATGAGATGCGTGTCACCGTGGTGGCAACGGGTTTGGGGCAGGGGCACAAGCGCACGGTCGCGCTCAAGGTGGCTAAAGGGGGGTTCGGGGGATCTGTCGCGCCCAACTACGATGATTTGGATACGCCCACCGTCATCCGAAACCAGCGTGTGGGCGCCAAGGTGGACACGTCGGCGGCGGATTATCTGGACATCCCGGCTTTTTTGCGCCGCCAAGCCGATTAGGTCCGTTTGTCGGGGCGACTCTGCCAGTTATGGCTGTGTGCGGCCATCGACCTGGACAGATTGCGGTTTTGTCATTACAGTTAGAGCCAATGCCAGGGCTCAGGCTCGGCAGCCGTACAAGGAAGTCCGGCATGGTCGGCAGGGTGGCTTGTTCTGCTTCATAGCTCGGAAGTCTCATGATAAAGCAACGTACATTAAAGAACGTCATCCGGGCCACCGGCGTCGGACTCCACACGGGGGAGAAGGTCTACCTGACTTTGCGCCCAGCACCAGTCGACAGCGGCATCATCTTTCGCCGTGTGGACACACCGCAGCTTATCGAAGTTCGGGCTTGCCCGGAGAACGTGAGCGATACGCGATTATCGACCACGCTTGAGTATAATGGCGCGCGTATATCGACAGTTGAACACTTGATGTCGGCATTTGCCGGGCTGGGCATTGATAACGCCTATGTCGATCTGACGGCGCCCGAGGTTCCCATCATGGATGGTAGCGCCGGGCCGTTCGTGTTTCTTATTCAGTCAGCAGGCGTTGACGAACAGGCCACGCCTAAGCGCTTTATTCGTATTCGCAAGACGATTGAGATCGAGGATGGTGACAAGTGGGTGCGTTTTGAGCCGTGGGACGGCTTCAAGGTATCCTTCACTATCGACTTTGATCACCCCATTTTCCGTAACTCGACACAAGTTGCCTGTATCGATTTCTCTACGACCTCGTTTGTGAAAGAGATTAGCCGGGCACGCACGTTTGGTTTTATGCGTCAGCTCGAGGCCTTGCGCGAAAATGGACTGGCTCGCGGGGGCGGTCTCGATAACGCGATCGTAATGGATGATTTTCGCATACTGAACGAAGACGGATTGCGTTATGAAGACGAATTCGTTAAACATAAAATTCTGGATGCCATTGGGGATCTCTATTTGTTGGGGCACCCGCTGATTGGGGCCTTTAGCGCCTGCAAGTCGGGCCATGCGCTCAATAACCGCTTATTGCGCGCCCTGGTTGCGGATGCCGAGGCGTGGGAGCTTGTGTCGTTTGAGGAGACGGACCGACCGGCGATCTCGTTTGCGAGGGCTATTCCGGCGATGTAGCCGATGGTGGCCACCGGTCACTACGGATGGGTTTGGAGGAGGGTGTGGTGAAAGCAGTACGGCCGGCTAATCTGAGTGTGCTGATTGTGGGCCACAGGCGCCCATGGAATCGGCACATTCGCTTGACACCAAAGCAGTGGAAGCTCGGTGTGGGCATCATAGCCGGCGTCGTCCCACTCTTTATGGCGGTAGGCTTTTACAGCTTGTTTGGGCATATCTTTACACCCCATTCGCAAGGCGTAAGGGGTGCGATAGAGGTGCGGGCCTTGCGGGGCGAAGTGGCGCTTTTGACCGAGAACACAGCAGCCGGCCTGAACGCCATGGCCCTCCAGCTTGGGGCATTGAATGCCGATGCCATGCGACTTACGGCATTAAGGAACAGGCTTGTGCGGTCGGCGGGAATTCATGTGGCCTTATTCCGTTCGGAGCCCCGCCCCCAAGCACAACTCACCCAGGTCAAAAATACCCCCCATCTGATGGCCGCACTGCACACACTTTCTAGCCAACTGAAACAGCGCGACCACACGAACAATCCTGGCCCCTCATTGTGAATATTATTCTCATGCGCGAAGCCGACGCGACAGGGCGACGTGTCACTGTCACCCTAAGCCAGCTCGTGCTTGGGGCGGTCGCTCTTTTTGGACTTCTCCCGTTTACCTTGGGGGGGCTCGCCTTCTGGTTTATGAGTCTCCATTATCGTTCTGTGGCTATCGGGGCCAATCAGCCTCTATCGACCATACAGCAGGCCGTAGCGCAGGTGCGCCAGTTACAAGCCTTAAGTCATACAGAGCTTTCACAGCTTGCCCGTGAAATTGGCAGGTTGACGGCGCGGACAAGTCGCCTCGACGTCTTAGGGGCCCGCCTCAGTACGCTCGCCGGCATCCCAGCGGATGTATTTCACTTCCCGTATACCCCTCCATTGGGGGGGGAAATCCCTCTCAAAACCCAGAATTGGACGGTGACGGACTTAGAAGGCCTGTCGGCTCAGCTCCGCACGACCCTTGCGTATAAGGAAATGCAACTTACGGCGCTTGCCGCCATTTTGGCGGCCCATCGGGTTACGGCCAGCACAACCCCGGGGGGTTGGCCGGTTCGTGGTGGATGGATATCGTCTCCTTTCGGTCCGCGACCGGACCCCTTTACCGGTCGCCCTGGCTTTCATCCCGGCGTGGACATTGCGGCACCGATCGGAACAGCGGTCCGGGCGATGGCAGCTGGCGTGGTGATTTTTGCGGCTGCAGACGGGGGGTTTGGGCGCCTCGTGAAGGTTTTTGACGGCCATAGTGAGGTCACGATGTACGCGCATCTGAGTGCGCGCTACGTCCATGTAGGTGAAGTTGTCCATAAAGGTCAATTGCTTGGGCGGGTGGGTGATACCGGATATTCGACTGGCCCACACCTCCATTTTGAGGTTCTTTTACATGGCGCGCCCATCAATCCCATCCGATTTCTGCATTTAGCGGACCGTCGCTAGCCCTCGATCGACGAATGTGCTCACCGCTTGTGGCCGTGGGCGCGCGGTGTCTACCCGCACGCGGGGGAAGTTTTCGCCTCCGTGTCTCCACAAAATAAGCCGTTTCCCGCCAAGTCACTTAAAGGGGTGTCGCTCGTCTATCTGCGGGCCCTTTCTGTCGTTCTTTCGGCTGACCGCTCAGGTCTTGGTCCTAAACCCAAGCCCCATTTTGCCCCGATTGTGGCCCGAAACGCGTTGGGAATGCGTGCTTGAGAAGGGAATGCGCGGACAAGTGTTCAAGTAGGCCGCCTTTTCAGCCATAATGCGGCTTTCCTCGGGTTGCCCAAGAAGGTTATGGTCGCAAACGTCTTAAGCAGGTTTTTCGGTAGCCGCAACGATCGTGTCGTGCGGCGCATCCGCCAACAGGTTGGGCGCATTAATGATTTCGAACCCAAGTGCGCGGCCCTTTCGGATGATGGTCTGTGCGCCCAGACCACACAGTTCCGAGAAAGAATAGCGCGTGGGGAGGCGCTTGAGGCGCTCTTGCCTGAGGCGTTTGCCACTGTACGTGAGGCCTCTAAGCGGGTGCTCGGGATGCGCCACTTCGACGTGCAGCTTATTGGAGGCATGGTCCTCCACGAAGGCAAAATCGCTGAGATGCGCACGGGTGAGGGGAAGACGCTCGTGGCAACACTTGCCGCCTATCTGAATGCTTTGCCCGGCGCCGGTGTCCATGTGGTAACTGTCAACGATTATCTCGCGGCTCGGGATGCGGAATGGATGGGGCGGCTCTATCGCTCCTTGGGTCTTACGGTTGGCACGGTCGTGTCGACTTTGGATGGCGCGGCAAGACGGGAGGCCTATGCCGCTGATATCACATACGGAACCAACAATGAATTTGGTTTTGATTATCTGCGCGACAATATGGCCTTTAGCGCTGATGAGCGCGTTCAGCGGGTCCTTAACTACGCTATCGTAGACGAGGTCGACTCGATCTTGATTGACGAGGCCAGAACGCCCCTGATCATTTCTGGTCCGACCGAGGAAAATACCGATCTGTACAGCAAGATCGACGCCATTGTCCCAAAGCTCACGAGGCAGGGCAAGGAAGAGGGATCTGGCGACTACACTATCGATGAGAAGGCCAAGCAGGCGTATTTGACCGAGGAGGGTCACGAGACTGCTGAACGCCTGCTGATAAGCGCGGGACTTCTTTCGGGCGGGGAAAGCCTTTATGACGTCGGTAATATGGGTCTCCTGCATCATCTGAACGCGGCCCTTCGTGCCCATGCTTTGTACCACCGGGAGGTGGATTACATCGTGTCCGATGGCCAAATCGTGATCGTCGACGAGTTTACAGGGCGCATGATGCCGGGAAGGCGATGGTCAGACGGCCTCCATCAGGCCGTGGAGGCCAAGGAGCGCGTCGAGATTCAAAATGAAAACCAGACGCTCGCGTCTATTACCTTCCAGAACTATTTCCGTCTCTACGACAAGCTAGCCGGAATGACAGGAACCGCTGACACTGAGGCCTTTGAGTTTCAGGAGATTTATAATCTCGAGGTAACGGTCATACCGACTCATCGGTTAGCTGTGCGTCAGGACATGGGTGATCAGGTCTATCGGACCGCCGCCGAGAAACATGCGGCCATTGTTGAGGATATCAAAGAGTCGCACAAAAATGGGCAACCGGTCCTGGTTGGCACCGCCTCCATTGAGAGCTCCGAAAACCTGTCGGCGCTTCTGAAGAAAAGCAAGATCACCCATGAAGTCTTAAACGCAAAGCACCATGAGCGTGAGGCCCATATCATTGCTCAAGCGGGCCGTGAGGGCGCGGTTACGATTGCCACCAATATGGCTGGCCGAGGCACCGACATCGTGTTAGGTGGTAGCCCGGAAGCGGATCTCAAAGCGGCGGCGACCGAAGCCGAACACGCGGCTGTCACGCGGGAGTGGCAGGAGCGCCATGAACGCGTTGTCGCAGCCGGGGGGCTCAAAGTTGTGGGAACGGAGCGCCACGAATCACGGCGCATCGATAATCAGTTGCGAGGCCGCTCAGGTCGACAGGGTGACCCGGGCGCAACCCGATTCTACCTTTCCCTCGAAGACAATCTGATGCGTATCTTCGGGTCTGAGCGTGTGGCGGGCCTTATGGATAAGTTGGGTATGGAGCCGGGCGAGGCGATCGAGCACCCATGGGTTACCAAAGCGATTGAAAATGCCCAGCGTAAGGTAGAGGCGCATAACTTCGATACCCGTAAGCAGCTCCTCGAATATGACGATGTGGCAAACGATCAGCGGAAAGTGATCTACAACCAGCGCAATAGGCTGCTCGTTGCGGAGGATGTGAGCGCGAGCGTTGCGGCTATTCATCATGACGTCGTCGAGACGCTTATTAGTAATCACGTTGCACCCAACAGTTTTGAAGAGCAGTGGGATATCACGGGTCTTCAGGAGATGCTTACGCGCGAGCTGTGCTTAGATCTCCCGGTCGACCGATGGCTTAAAGACGAAAGCGCTCTGGACGAGGAGGGTCTGCGGGCCCGTATTCAAGAGGAGGCCCGCAAGCTTTATGCCCTGAAGGCGCAGCGATTGGGCGAGGACACCATGCGTCATCTGGAAAAGGCCATTATGCTCCAGGTCCTAGATCTCCAATGGAAGGATCATTTGGCGGCCATGGATCACCTGCGCCAAGGGATACAATTGCGCGGTTATGCGCAAAAGAGCCCGCAGCAGGAGTATAAGCGCGAGGCGTTCGAGCTGTTTTCGCAAATGCTAGACCGCATCAAGCATGAGGTCATCACCACGATCGCGCAGGTTGAGATTCAAGATGATAGTGACATCGAGATTATTGACGAGCAGCGCCGCCAGCATGGAACGACATTCTATGATCACCCGAGCATAAGTCCGGTGGAAGGAGAGGATGATGCCGTCGTGCATACGGTGACGAGGATAGGCCCTAAGGTGGGCCGAAATGACCCGTGTCCCTGCGGATCGGGGAAAAAATACAAGCAGTGCCACGGTAGGCTCGCGTAAGGAGACAGTCCATGGCTGTGGGAGGGAAGGTATTGCCGCCATTGGGCGCCATACCCGGCGTGCGTGCGGGGACGGCCATGGCCGGCATTCGCAAAGCCGATCGCCGCGATTTGGTCGTGATTCAATGTGATCCGGGAACAACAGCAGCCGCTGTTTTTACGCAAAGCCATTTTGCGGCCGCCCCGGTCATAGTAGCTAAAGCCCATTTGGCGCAGACGGAGCCGCGTGCGCTTATGATTAATACCGGCGTGGCCAATGCCGCGACCGGCGAGCTTGGGCGGCAGGATGCGATTGCCTGTTGCGAGGCGCTCGCGCGTCAGTTGGGATGTCGTACCGAGGAAATCTTGCCGTTTTCCACTGGCGTCATTGGCGAGCGGCTACCCACGGCGGCGTTGATTGCGGGCCTGCCAGCAGCGGTTGCGAATGGCAGGGGCGAAGGATGGCTTGACGCCGCCTATGGCATTATGACCACAGACACGGTGCCTAAGGCTGCGGTCGCTCAGGTGCGTTTAGGCGAGACCCTCGTGGGGCTTGTGGGTATTGCGAAGGGTTCGGGGATGATTCACCCGAACATGGCGACGATGCTTTCTTTTATTGCCACAGATGTCTCGGCGCCGCGGCAGGTCCTGAAAGCCGCTCTCGATTTAGCTGTTCGCTCGACTTTTAATGCGATCTCTGTAGACGGCGACACCTCGACCAACGATGCCGTTGTGTTGTTGGCCACGGGCCAATCGGGTGCCCGAATTGACGATACCTTGGGGCCCAATTTCACCCGCTTTGTAGGGAGTCTCGAAACGGTGTGCGGGGAGCTCGCGCATGCTGTTGTGCGGGACGGCGAGGGCGCCACCAAGTTTGTCCGAGTCGAGGTGGCTGGGGGGCGGTCTGACGATGAGTGTCGGCAGGTGGCCAATACCATTGCCCAGTCACCGCTTGTGAAGACCGCGCTTTTTGCGAGCGACCCCAACTGGGGCCGCATCCTGATGGCTATAGGCCGCTCCCCCATCGAGCTTTTGGACCCGGCGCGCGTAGTTGTCACCCTAAACGGCATAAGAGTCTTTGCAAACGGGACGGTCGATCCTTCGTATCGCGAAGAGCTCGGCCAAGAGGCGCTCGCAGGGCAGGAGATTGTTATCGGCGTGGACCTGGGGCAGGGTCTTGGCGAGGCTACTGTCTTTACCTGCGACTTGTCTTACGAATACGTCCGTATCAATGGGTCTTACCGGACCTAAGCGTGTCGTTGTGGGGATCGTCCAGGACACCGCTGGTCGGGTGCTCATCGCGCGCCGCCCGGCATCCAAAGTAGGCGGCGATCTCTGGGAGTTCCCGGGTGGTAAAGTGAACCCTGGCGAATCCGAGCCAATTGCCCTGCGCCGAGAGCTCGACGAGGAGTTGGGTATTACGGTTGGCTACTGTGAAATGCTCCCTCATTTTCGTGCCGACCCACCGGCGTCCGTCACGCTCTCCTTTTGGCGCGTCCATGATTATGAGGGTACGCCCCATGGGCGCGAAGGGCAGCAGGTTCAGTGGTGCCCTGTCGATGATTTAGCCAACCTCCCATTTCTGGCAGCCGATCTGCCGATCTTTGCGCGCCTGGCCCTACCATCTCTTTATCTCATCAGCGATGCCGAAGGTCTGGGTGAAGAGATCTTTGAGAAACGGCTCAAGGCAGCCCTTGCGGGGGGCGCGCGGCTTTTACAATTACGCGAGCCCTGGCCCGCCCAACGCCTCCACGCCTATGCCGCACGCCTTCGCAAGCTCTGTGCCCCGTACGGGGCCCGATGTGTGGTGAACGGAGATCCGGACGAGTTCAAGACCTGCGCGGATGGCGTGCACCTTTCCGCCGCACGTCTCTGGCAATTGTCGACCCGCCCCTTGCCGCGCCATCTGCTCGTCGGGGCGTCGTGTCACGATGAAAAAGACTTAAAGCAAGCGGCCGATGTGGGTTGTGACTTCGCCGTGCTATCGCCCGTTCAGTACACAAAAAGCCATCCCGATAGGAGGCCGCTTGGCTGGGAGCGCTTTGCTGAGCTTGCCGGATCCACATGGCTACCCGTCTATGCCTTGGGGGGCATGCAAGACCAGAATCTTGCTCAAGCCCATCAGGCATTTGCGCAGGGGATTGCGCTGCGCAGCGCGGTTTTTGGCGGTGTCGGGGAGATAGTGAACTAGAATAGTCCGCGATCTGCCGCGGACTGTGTCCGGTGTGAGTTACGGCCAAGGCGATTGGTTATCGTCGAATGGTGTTGTGTGTTGTCTGCAGGGCTTTCAAGCACCATGTGGGTCACGATCCGTGACTTCCATTTTTTAAATGCCGCTTAAGATCAGCGTGCATTTGCTCGCTACCTATTGCCTAGGATGGCAAAAGCCTCTATTTTCTACTAGAGTTCTCCAAAGGGTTGGACTATTGAGATTAAGCGATCGGCACCCAGCTGAAGGGGTTTGGCTCCGGTAGTCTCTCACGGAAAAGAAGGGGTTATGGACAAGACGGAAGGTTTAAGCACGATTTTTGATCGATTGTTTGCCGATTTCAAGGTTGTGCTGGCCGATGGCGAAAAGTTGCTAGATGCCACGGCAAAAGAAGGAGGCGAGACATTTACGGCTCTACGCGCCACGATGGCCAAGCGCTTAGACGATGTGAAAGTACGGCTAAGCCAAGCGGAAGAGGCCGCGTCGCAGAAGACCCAGGCGGCGGCCAAGGCTGCGGAGGAGTATATCTGCGCCAATCCCTGGCAATCGTTACTGGCCGTGGGAGGACTGGCGGCACTTGTGGGCTACCTTTTGGGTCGCGTGGGGTCTCCCAAACAGTGAGCGAGGAGAGCAAAGAGGGGGCGCCGTCTGGGACCGATACGGCAGGCCCTGGGCGATGGATGGGGACGCTTGTCTCGGTCCTGAAGGCGCTTGCCTATCAGCGATATGGGGAGTCTATCGCTGCCCTGAGGAATGAAAAACGTCGCCTTGTCCAGTTTGCGTTTTGGGCGGTGTGCCTGGGTTTTTTCCTGGCAGGCGGGGTATTGTTTCTTTCTGTTGGCGTGATCCTCTTTTTCTGGGATCGTGACCGATGGGCGGCGGTAGGCGGCGTGATTCTTTTTTATTGGCTGCTCGCGGGATTGTCCGTGTGGCGTTTGCACTGTACGGCAAAGCGCCGTCGGCACCTCTTTTAAGCACTGTCCGCCTTTGTCCTCCGCGTGCTTCCTTGTCCCTCCTGCGGCTAACGGGAAATCCCGGTTTATGGGTCGTGTGCGGGGATGTGCCCGAGACTATAGCGGGCATGGAGGGCGCAGACCTGGATGGCGAGTTCCGTGCGCGAATCATTGTTGATGATGAGATCGTCTGCCAGGACTCTTCGGTGTTCGGGAGACGCCTGGATGGCAAGGAGACGTTGTATGGCCTCGCTTGTGAGCCCGCGCTCTTGTAAGCGTCGCTTTTGTGTCTCGGGGTCTGCGTCGATGACCAAGACGCGGTCCACAAAGGCCGGTCGACCGGTTTCGGCTAAAAGCGGGATCACGATGAGGGCATAAGGCCGGGCGCCTTCAGAGCGCTGTCTTAGGGCCTCTTGAATAGGCGGGTGGAGTATGGCCTCGAGTCGTTTTCGGGCCGCGGCATCGGAGAAGACCAGCGCGCGTAACGTGGCGCGCACGATGCGGCCTTCACTGTCGGCAATGGCCTCGCCGAAAGCGGCGCGGAGGGTGGCGTTAACCGTTTGTCCGGGCTCCATGAATTCGTGGGCAATCATATCGGCATCCACCACTTGGGCTCCGCATTCGGCAAATAGCTGGGCCGCTGTGGATTTGCCGGATCCGGCACCGCCCGTTAAGGCGACTCGAAAGTTAGCCATGACTGATGCGCAAGTAACTCACCATGATCGGCCAGCCAAAAAGCAGGCTGAGCCAGATGGCGGCGCACAAGAATGGCCCAAAGGGCATAGGTGTATTACGCGATGTGCGTCCCGTCAGGATGAGCGTTACCCCGTAGAGGGCGCCAGTCAGGGATGCGAGCAAAAGGGTAAGTGGCAACAGTTGCCACCCAAGCCAAGCACCGGCGAGCGCAAACAGCTTAAAGTCCCCGTATCCCATCCCTTCCTTGCCCGTGGCGAGGCGAAAGACGTGAAACACGAGCCACAAAAAAAGGTAACCCAAAGCGGCGCCCCATACCGCAGATGCCAAGGAGGTGTAGAGCCCCAGGGTATTGGCGAGCAATCCCAGCCACAGGAAAGGCAGCGTGATCACGTCTGGTAGGATCTGCTCTTGCATATCGATAAAGCTGAGCGCGATCAATGCCGCCGTCAGAAGAAAGGCGAGTCCACCCCGAAGCGTCATTCCAAAGTGGGCAACGCTTGCGACCGCAGCGAGTGTCGTGAGCGCTTCAATCAGGAAGTAGCGCTTCGGGATCCGCCCCTGACAGTGCCGACACCGGCCGCGGAGTATCAGAAAGCCGAGGAGCGGGATGTTATCGCGCATCCCCAAAGGTGCGTGACATTGGGGGCAATGCGAGCTAGGCCAGGCTAGGTTGAAGGTCGCGGTTTTTTCTGCTGCGGGCAATGACAACATGTCCCGACAGTCTCGCTCCCAACCGCGTTTCAGAATGATGGGCAGTCGGTAGACTAGCATGCTGAGGAAGCTGCCGATGGCAGCCCCGATTGCTACAACAAAAAAATAGGTGGTAACAGGATCGCGTTCAAGGGCGCTTATCATCAATAGTCCGTGTCTGTGTTTGGGATCGGTTAAGGAATCGGGGTAGGGTCGAACCGTTCACATATGACCATTGGTTCGAGTTGCGGGCCGCCCCCCCGGGGTATCCGGATCATAGCGAAGGGTTGGGGTAGCGGCTAGCCATCATGACCCCACTGCTCGTATTTACAGGCGGTCTTGAAGACTGTGTTGCGAGGTTTCTATAAGGCACCGGTCACCCGCCGTTACTCGTTTGTGACGCGCTCGACCTCTTCTAAGCTTGTGATGCCCTCTCTTACCTTCTTAAGGCCGGATTGGCGGAGATCTGCGATGCCTTCTTTGTGTGCCTGGGCGGCGATATCGGTGGGGTTACCGCCGTCCATGATAATGAGTCCGATGGCCGGGGTCACCGGCATGACCTGGTAAATACCGACACGGCCCTTGTAACCGCCGTTGCATTGGTCACAGCCGCCGGGGCCGTAGACGTGGAGATCCGGAAGCTCGTTTTCTGAAAACCCGGCTTGAAGCAGGGCCGCAGCTGGCAACTTCAGGGGCTTGCGACAGTGTGGGCACAGACGTCTTGCTAAGCGCTGGGCGATAATCAGGTTGACGGCGGAGGCAATATTAAACGGCGGGACACCCATGTTGACGAGCCGCCCCAGGGTTTTGGGTGCATCGTTAGTATGGAGTGTCGAGATCACCATATGCCCCGTCTGCGCGGCCTTGATGGCGATTTCCGCGGTCTCAAGATCGCGAATCTCACCGACCATGATGACGTCAGGATCCTGACGAAGGAAGGCGCGTAGCGCCGTTGCGAACGTCAACTTTGCACGTTCGTTGATATTGACCTGGTTGATGCCGGCGAGGTTGATTTCGACCGGGTCTTCGGCCGTGGAGATATTGCGATCCGGCGTGTTTAAGATGTTGAGCGCGGTATACAAGGTAACGGTTTTACCGCTACCCGTAGGCCCTGTGACCAGCACCATCCCGTAGGGGCGATGGACGGCCTCCATATAAATGGCTTTTTGTTCAGGCTCAAAGCCCAATCTATCGACACCCAGGGAGGCCGAGGCCGGGTCTAGTAGCCGGAGAACCACCTTTTCACCGAAAAGCGTGGGGAGCGTGCTTACCCGAAAATCGATGGCGCGGCTTTTTGAGACCCGAATCTTCATGCGCCCGTCTTGCGGGATGCGGCGCTCGGAGATATCCAGTCGTGCCAGGATCTTCACGCGTGCGGCAATACGTGCCGCCAGTGCGATAGGTGGTGAGGCCACCTCTTCCAACACGCCGTCGGTCCGAAACCGGACCCGATAGATATGCTCGTAAGGCTCAATGTGGATGTCTGATGCGCCGCGGTTAATGGCATCCAGGAGAATTTTGTTGACGAAGCGTACGATCGGCTTGTCATTGATGTCATCTGTTTCGGTACCCCCTTGGGGCCCTTCGTCAATGGCGACATCGACATTATCCAGGGCCTCGGTGGCCGCTATCGTGTCAAGCGCACTATCTTGCTGGCTGAGATTGCGGTCTATCAGTTGCCCGAGCTTGCTTTCTTCTACGAGCAGCGGTTCCGGGAGCAGTCCCGTGTTGAATTTGATTTCATCGAGCGCCGCCAGATTAGTGGGGTCTGCCACCGCAACGAAGAGGCGCGTACCCCTTTTAAATATCGGGAGCACGCGGTGGCGCCTGATGAGCTTGGCATCCACGAGTTTGATCGGGAAGCTTTCGATGTCGAGCGCGCTGATATCAAGTAGCGGAATACCGAACTCTTCAGATGCCGCTTTGGCGATAGTGAGGGCGTCTAGCTTCTTGCTCTCAACGAGTCGCGTGACGAACGACACTTTGTTCGTTTGGGACTCGGCATTCAGGCGTTCGGCCTCCGCAGCCGTAAGTAGCTGATCACGAACGAGGCGGGCTGCAAGACCCGTGAGTAGCACACCGCCATTGACGATGGGATTGACTGTAGCCATAGACGTGCGTTCGACCTTGTTGGATACTCCAATGGGCTTGCCACTTATAGTAGTTGAGTTGGCGCCATACGCCAGCCCAGCGGGAACTTGACCCCCTTTCGTTAATAATTTAGAATGATTCTAAATTAAACCTCAACGCATGGAGCATACTATGAACCTAAAAGGTAGCAAAACCCACGAGAACCTCAAAGCTGCATTTGCCGGCGAGTCCCAGGCCAACCGCCGTTACCTGTATTTCGCCGCCAAGGCCGATGTCGAAGGCTTTAATGACGTGTCAGCGGTGTTTCGTTCCACTGCGGAAGGTGAGACCGGCCATGCCCATGGTCATCTTGAGTACTTAGAGGTCGTGGGCGACCCGGCGACCGACCTGCCGATCGGTAGTACGGCGAACAACCTGAAGGCCGCGATCGCGGGCGAGACGCATGAATACACGGACATGTACCCGGGTATGGCCAAATCGGCCCGCTCTGAGGGTTTCACAGAAATTGCTGACTGGTTCGAGACCTTGGCCAAGGCTGAGCGTTCACACGCCAACCGGTTCCAAAAGGCGCTCGACAGTCTCGGCAAATAAGTCTTTAGATGGAGATGATCCGAGGTGCGGGTCGGCTTTGCTGACCCGCCTTCTTTTTTTGGGGGGATTATGGAGAAAGATACGGATAAGAAGGCGGCACGGGAAGGAAATCTTGATGCCCCGACGCGCCATGCGATCCCTTGGCAGGACCCTCAGTTTTTCGATGCCACGGCTATCAATACGGAACTCTACCGTGTTTTCGATATCTGCCACGGTTGTCGCCGATGCTTTAACCTGTGTCAGGCCTTTCCTACCCTATTCGATTTGATTGATAACTCCTCGGAAATGGAGGTCAAAAGCGTCGCGCCTGCTGATTACAGTCAGGTGGTTGACCAGTGTTATCTCTGTGATATGTGCTACATGACGAAGTGCCCTTATGTCCCGCCCCACTCCTGGAACGTCGATTTTCCGCACCTTATGCTGCGTGCCAAGGCTGCCAAATTTCGTGCCGGCAAGACCCTCTTGCGTGACCGGGTCTTGACGAGCACAGACGCGGTCGGGCGATTGGCGGGGATTCCCGTGATTACGCAGGCCGTTAATGCCATAAACCGCAACGGCGCCGCACGAAAACTTCTTAAGGCCGTGTTGGGGGTTGACCCCAGGGCCCATATCCCGGCCTATCACAGCCAGACCTTTCGCAAGGGCTGGCAGTTACCCCTCGATAGGGAGCCCGTCGCGACCCCTGATACGAAGGGCCAGGTCGTCCTGTTCGCGACCTGTTATGGAAACTATAATGAACCCGGTCTCGCAGCCGATCTGGCGCGCGTGTTCCAACATAACGGGATCTCGGTACGCCTGGCAGACGACGAACGGTGTTGCGGCATGCCCAAACTTGAGGTCGGTGATCTCGATGGCGTGGCGGCATTAAAGGAATTTAACATCCCGAGACTCGCGGCGCTTGTCGATCAAGGTTACGATATTATCGCCCCTGTGCCGTCGTGTGTTTTGATGTTTAAGCAAGAACTGCCCTTGCTTTTTCCTGAGGACGCACAGGTTGCGAAGGTGAAAAAGGCCATCTTTGATCCGTTTGAGTATCTGCTTTTGCGCCACAAAGGCGGTCAGATGAAGACGGAGTTTAAGAACCAGCTTGGCAAAATCGCCTATCATGTCCCCTGCCATTTGCGCGTGCAGAATATCGGTTTAAAGACTCGGGATGTGTTGATGATGGTGCCGGGCACGACTGTCGAGGTCATCGAGCGCTGTTCCGGTCACGATGGGACCTATGGCGTTAAGAGCGAGTTTTATGAGGATGCGGTCAAGATCGGGCGCCCCGTCGTCAAACGCATTGAGGAGGCCGCAGCGGATTACTTTACCAGCGATTGCCCCATCGCCGGCCACCATCTGGCCCAGGGTATGGGCCCGGATGCGCAGCCGATATCACCGTACGCGCTTCTTTGCCGCGCGTACGGTATCGAGTGAGCGTAGAAAGACGAAAGGAGAGGACTTATGGCACATGAAGGGATGCACGAAGACGTATCGGACTTAACAGAAGCTACACGCGACATGCATAGGGCGATTGTCTCGCTCATAGAGGAACTGGAGGCGATTGATTGGTATCAGCAACGCGTTGATGCCTGCCGTGACCCAGAACTCCGTGCCGTGCTCGCGCATAATCGCGACGAGGAAAAAGAACACGCGGCCATGGCGCTCGAATGGATACGCCGTCACGATTCTGTGTTTGACCATGAATTGCGCGACTATTTGTTTCAGGAGGGGAGCATCGTGGTCAAGGAACACAAAGGCAAGACCTAAGGGATAAGAAGGGGGAATAATGAACGCACTTAAACGCCAGGAACTCTTATCGCTTGAGCAATACGCGCAGGAGCGGGCGGCATTTCGGGCCCGGGTCATCATCCATAAACATAAGCGTAGAGTCGCAATCGGCGACCACGCATGTCTGTATTTCGAAGATCGGTTGACGATTCAGTACCAAATTCAAGAGATGTTGCGCATAGAGAAGATTTTTGAGTCGCGGGATATCGAAGAAGAACTTAAGGCCTACAATCCCTTGATCCCGGACGGCAACAACTGGAAGGCGACCTTCATGCTCGAATATGAGGATGTCGAAGAGAGACGCATAGCGCTTGGGGAATTGCAGGGGGTGGCTACCAAGGTGTGGGTGCGGATCGGTGACCGGGCGCGCGTCTATGCGGTTGCCGACGAGGATATGGATCGCGAAAACGCCGAGAAGACATCCTCTGTGCACTTTCTGCGGTTTGATCTCGGTTCTGAGATGGTAGCTCAGGCCAAGAGTGGCGCCGCAATTTCCTGCGGAATTGATCACCCTCATTATCATCATGAGATGGTCCTTGATACTCTCACGCGGGCGGCTTTGGTCGCTGATCTCGCCTGATGGCACGTTACGATGCCTCTGACATCGAGGTTCTCACCGGTCTGGAGCCGGTCCGCCGTCGCCCTGGCATGTATACCCAGACCGACCGTCCCCATCATTTGGCCCAGGAAGTCATCGATAATTCCGTCGACGAGGCCATCAGTGGCCATGCCCATACATTGACGGTTACCTTGCACGCCCATGACATTTTGTCTGTGGAAGACGACGGGCGTGGCATGCCGGTCGATATTCACCCAGAGGAGGGTATTAGCGGGGTCGAGGTCATTCTCACGCGTCTCCATGCGGGCGGAAAGTTTTCCCATAAACATTATGCGTTTTCCGGCGGCCTTCATGGGGTCGGTGTATCGGTCGTGAACGCCTTGTCCCAGCGGCTGGATGTTTACGTGAAACGCGGTGGCCAAATTCACCATATGGCTTTTGCGCATGGCGAGAAAGTCGAGGATTTGACGGTGGTTGGAAGTGTTGCCCGTAAAGAGACGGGCACTTTGATCCGATTCTGGCCGGAACCCCGATACTTCGATAGCCCCAAATTTTTGCCTGTACGTCTCAAGCATCTTTTGAAAGCCAAAGCCGTCCTGTGCCCGGGCCTGCGTGTGATTTTTCGGTCGGAACAAGATCCGACCGACGATGCGCAATGGTATTACGAGGATGGCTTGGGGCAGTATTTGATCGAGGCTTTGGACGATCATGTATTTCTTCCCGCCACTCCTTTTGTCGGACATATGACAGGTGGCGGCGAGGAGGTCGAGTGGGCGGTCGTTTGGCAGCCGGATGAGGAATTGGCCGGCATTCGCGAGAGTTACGTCAACCTTATTCCGACCTCGCAGGAAGGTACGCATGTTAACGGCTTCCGGCTCGGATTGACGGAGGCCCTGCGCGAGTTCTGTGAGTTCCACAGTTTGTTGCCCCGTGGATTGAAACTCGCGGGCGAAGATGTGTGGGAGAAGATCGCGTTTGTGTTGTCGGCCAAGTTAAAGGAGCCGCAGTTTTCCGGCCAGACCAAGGAACGGCTCACATCGCGGGAGACGGCTGCGTTCGTCTCGGGCGTTGTGAAGGATGGTTTTGCGCTGTGGTTGAATGCCCATGTGGCGGAAGGAAGCGAGATCGCCAAAATCGCGATCGAGAGCGCCCAGTTGCGCGAGCGACGAGCACGGCGGGTGGAGCGCAAGAAGGCCGTGAATGGGCCGGCCTTACCTGGCAAATTGGCCGATTGCACGAGCCAGGATTTGGCGCGTACGGAGCTCTTTTTGGTTGAGGGAGACTCGGCGGGGGGCTCTGCAAAGCAGGCGCGCGATCGTGTTTTTCAGGCCATCATGCCGTTACGCGGCAAGATACTGAATACCTGGGAGGTGGAGTCGGCAGACGTTCTTGCCTCGCAGGAAGTGCATGACATTGCGGTGGCCCTCGGCGTGGATCCCGGAAGCGATTCGTTGGCGGGCCTGCGTTATGGCAAGGTCTGCATTTTGGCCGATGCCGATTCGGACGGAGCCCATATTGCGACCCTCCTGTGTGCGCTTTTTGTGCGCCATTTCCGACCGCTCGTCTTGGCAGGACGGGTCCATGTTGCTATGCCGCCTTTGTATCGGATTGATGCGGGTAAGGATGTGTACTACGCCTTGGATGACAATGAGAAACGGGGCGTTCTCGATAAGATCATGGCGAGCCATTCCAAGGCCAAGCCCAATGTGCAGCGATTTAAGGGTCTGGGGGAAATGAACCCCTTGCAGTTGCGGGAGACGACGATGAGTCCGGAGACACGCAGACTTGTCCGGCTGATTTTGACCGCAGACGATGGAACAGATGCCTCTTTCGACATGCTGTTGGGCAAGAAGCGCGCGGCCGATCGGCGGCGCTGGCTTGAGGTAAGCGGTGACAAGGCGGAGGTTGTGTGACCGAACAGACAGAGCTTTTGAGTGAGCAGATGCCGGTTCTCGGGTTTACCGAGAAGGCCTATCTCGACTACTCGATGTACGTGATTCTCGATCGCGCATTGCCGCATATCGGCGATGGTCTAAAGCCGGTGCAAAGACGCATCATTTACGCCATGTCTGAACTCGCTTTATCGGCTGGCGCCAAATTCAAAAAATCGGCGCGTACCGTGGGTGATTGTCTGGGTAAATTTCATCCCCACGGGGATACCGCTTGTTACGAGGCCATGGTGCTCATGGCGCAGCCGTTTAGCTACCGCTATCCGCTCGTGGATGGTCAGGGTAACTGGGGTTCCCCGGATGACCCTAAGTCGTTTGCCGCCATGCGTTACACCGAGGCGCGGCTCTCGCGTTTTGCCGATCTCTTGCTATCGGAGCTCGGCCAGGGCACGGTCGACTGGGTTGCTAATTTCGATGGCACACTTGAAGAGCCCCGGCTCCTCCCTGCCCGGCTTCCGCATGTCTTATTAAATGGCGCGACGGGCATTGCCGTCGGTATGGCGACTGATATTCCGCCCCATAATGCGCGCGAGGTGGCGGCCGCCTGTCTCCATCTGCTGGATGAACCCAAAGCGACGCTCGAGGCGCTCTGCGAACATGTCTTGGCGCCGGATTACCCCACGGGCGCGGAGATCGTGACGCCGCGCGAGGATATTATCGCCTTTTACCGCTCGGGCACAGGATCTGTGCGGGCGCGGGCCAAATGGGAACAGGAGGAGGGCACCATTGTCGTGACGGCGCTCCCGTATCAGGCGTCCGGATCGCGAATCCTAGAGCAGATCGCAGAGCAGATGCGCAACAAGAAATTGCCCATGGTGGAGGATTTGCGTGATGAGTCGGATCACGAGAACCCTACCCGTCTTGTGATTGTCCCCCGCTCAAATCGCGTTGATGCGGAGGCCGTTATGAGCCACCTCTTTGCGACGACGGATCTTGAGAGAAGTTATCGCGTCAATCTCAATCTCATTGGGGGCGACGGTCGGCCGCGCGTATATGGTTTGCGCGAACTCCTGACGGAGTGGTTGGTATTTCGCATCGAGACGGTGCGCCGTAGGCTTAGCTTCCGGCTAGATAAAATCAATGATCGCCTACACATCCTCGAAGGACTTTTGACGATCTTTGATTTTCTAGATGAGGTGATTCGGTTGATCCGTACTGAAGACGAGCCGCAGCAAGCACTTATGGCGCGGTTTGGCTTAAGCGAAAGACAAGCCGATGCGGTGCTCGAGATTCGTTTGCGCCAACTCGCAAAACTTGAGGAAATGAAACTAAAGGAAGAGCACGATAAGCTGGCCACCGAGCGTACCGGTTTACAGCGTCTGCTCGGTTCGGCGGCTAAGCTTCGGCGTTTTGTGCGGGACGAATTGGCCCGTGATGCCAAAACCTATGGTGATGACCGGCGCTCGCCTTTGCGCACGCGACCGGCCGCGAAATCTATTGAGCCTAATGATCTCACGGCAGAGCCCGTGACTGTCGTTTTGTCCGTCAATGGATGGGTACGTCAAGCGCGCGGGCATGAGGTCGATGGGGCGAGTTTATCGTATCGCACGGGAGATGATTTTCGGCAGGTGGCACGCGGCCGGAGTACGCAACACGCGATCTTCCTGGATGGTCTAGGTCGCAGCTACGCCGTCTTGGCCCACAAACTTCCTTCGGCGCGAGGTTTTGGTGAGCCGTTGTCGCGGACATTGGAACCCGAAGCGGGGGTGGAGTTTAAGGGCGTCTTAATGGGTGATGATGAAGATCTTGCCTTGCTCGTGGCCGATAGCAGCTATGGGTTTAAGGCCCCGCTTGCCGAGCTTGTGACGCGCACAAAGGCTGGCAAGACCGTTGTGAAGCTTGAGGAGGGGGCCACGCTTTTGATGCCGGTCATGGTGGTGGAGGGCGGATGGATTGCGTGCGCGACCGCAAATCGCCTGCTGATCTTGCCTGAAGCCGATCTGCCTGTTATGCCCAGAGGGCGCGGCGTGAAGCTTTTGGATACCCAAGGGGAGAAGCTCGTAGCGGTGGCGGCGGGGCGCCGTGATCAGACGCTCGTGCTTGTCGGCGCGAAGCGCACAGTCGAACTCTCTGCGGCTGAACGGCGCCGTTTCCAGGGGGCTCGGGCGAGCCGCGGTAAAATGCTGCCGGAGCCGGTCCGCGGTCTTGTCGCCTTGTCTGTTGTTCCGTGACGCGGTTGGCTCTGGGCGTTGAGTATAACGGCGCCTCGTTTTCCGGATGGCAGAGCCAGATCGGGGTCGCGACCGTTCAGGATGCTGTTCAGCACGCGCTCTCGTACGTGGCCGATGAGCCCATACATGTGGTTGCCGCCGGCCGAACGGACGCCGGCGTGCATGCGCTCTGCCAAGTGATTCATTTCGATACCACAAGAGATCGGCGGCCCGATGCGTTTGTTCGGGGAGCCAATAGTCATCTGAGTCGTGATGTCTCGGTCTTATGGGCGCGCTGTGTTGCCGATGATTTCCATGCTCGATTTTCGGCCCTCGGGCGTACCTACCGTTATGTCATTTTGAATCGTCGTGTGCGCCCAGGTTTGTGGGCCTCGCGGGTGAGTTTCGATTATCGGCCGCTCGACATTGGGTGCATGCAGGAAGCGGCCCTCGCGCTTCTGGGGCGTCACGATTTTACATCCTTTCGGGCCAGTCAATGTCAGGCCAAGAGCCCGGTGCGGACCTTGCGTCGTCTCAGTATTGAGCGCTCGGGCCCGTTTGTGATTATGACGGTAGAGGCCGATGCGTTCTTGCACCATATGGTCCGGAATATCGCAGGCGTTCTCACAGCGATTGGTGCCGGCGTTCGCCCGACTTCTTGGGCCCTTCAGGTGTTAGAGGCCCGGGATAGGGGCTTGGGTGGACTTACAGCGACTCCTGACGGCCTCTATTTTCAGGCGGTCCGGTACCCCGATCACTACGGCCTCCCGGCCCCCGATGATGTCGCGGGGCCTTGGACGGGCCTGAGACTCTAGTGTGGCCACATTGCGAGATAGATTGATGTTGTCTATATGCGTGGCTTGTAATATATGGAGCGCCATATATATAATACCGTATGGTGACTGAAGACGATGTCTTTGCGGTTTTGGGGAACGGGACTCGCCGTCGACTCCTGACGCTGCTACTGAGCTTTGGTGAACTCTGTGTTTGCGAGTTGTTTTATGCCGTCGATTTGCCTCAGACCACGGTATCTCGTCACCTTGCGGTGGCGCGGGAGGCGCACCTCGTGGAGGCCAGACGGCAGGGAACTTGGATATATTACCGTCTCCATCGGGACTTGCCGCCGTGGGTGTTGAGCGTTGTAGCCGCGCTCAAGTCCGCTCCTGGCCACCTCACTTTTGGTGCCGACGAACAGCGCCTCACGGCTATGCCGAATCGGCCCGTACACGGCTGCGATTCCCTTGGGCAATCTTGTTGTGAATAGGTTTTACGCCTCTTTCGTCTTCCTTGGCCCCAAAAGCGCCACGCGCCCTTATGCGGGGTTTTTGCGACCGGTGTTGTGGAGCCGGGGTGTGCGAAGTGGCGATTGTGATCTTAGGATAAATTTCCCGGTGTCGAACTGACCCCAGACTGAATCGCCTTGGCATCCAGGCTCGGGATGAGGCCGGATTCTGATAGTGAACTCATGACTTTGTTAGGTGGCTTATGATGCAAGGCGTGTCGTGAGTTGTGCCTCGCATAATCGATCAAGGTCCGGGTCTTTGGCCGGGAAGGCCTGGCGTCAGGGGGCTATTGCACCAAGCGGGGGCAATAGCCTTGCCTAGCGATAGTGCCATTGCACTTCGTGGTGTTGGGTTCCGACAGCCGCCTCGCCGCTATGCCGAAAACCAAGGAACGTCGTCAAGGCGAACTTTGCGGCGTCGGACTGCTGTGTGAAATAGGAGACGCTTGATGGTTATGGCCGTGGCCGTGTTTGTGCTGACGCTGTTTTTAGTTATTGCGCAGCCTAAAGGGCTTGGTATCGGATGGGGTGCCTTGATCGGCGCCTCGGTAGCCCTGCTTTTGGGGGTTGTGCATATCGCCAATATCCCAACGGTATGGGGCATTGTTTGGAACGCGACATTCACCTTTGTTGGCCTCATTATCATCTCGCTCCTCTTGGATGAGGCCGGTTTTTTCCATTGGGCCGCCCTCCATATGGCGCGTCTGGGCCGGGGTCGAGGGCGGATCCTGTTTCCCTTGATTATTCTTCTGGGCGGTCTTGTCGCGGCTTTGTTTGCCAACGATGGAGCGGCCCTCATTTTGACGCCCATTGTGCTGGCTATGCTTTTGGCTTTGGGCTTCTCTCCGGCAGCGGCATTTGCGTTTGTCATGGGGACGGGGTTTGTCGCCGATACCACCTCTCTACCTTTTGTCATCTCAAATCTCGTCAACATCGTGTCAGCGGATTTCTTTGGGGTGGCGTTTCGCCGTTATGCCCAGGTCATGGTGCCTGTGGATATAGTGGCAGGCCTCATGACGTTCGCCGTTTTATGGATCTATTTTCGGCGTGACATCCCGGTTCATTATGATGTTTCGCGGCTCAGTGAGCCTGCCGTCGCCATTAAGGACCCGCTGTTATTTGCGCTGAGCTGGCCTGTACTCCTTGTGTTGCTGTTTAGCTATTTTCTAGCCGGACGGCTCCATGTTCCGGTATCGCTCTTGACAGGTATTGCCGCTCTGGTTTTGCTCCTTATCGCAGGCCGAGCTTGGCGGGCAGGACGGGGCGCCATAGTGCCGGTCGTTCGGGTTCTACGCGAAGCCCCTTGGCAAATCGTGGTGTTTAGCTTAGGGATGTATCTTGTGGTTTACGGGCTACGCAACGCCGGTCTTACGGTTATGTTGGCCTCGGTGCTGCATGGATTTGCGGAACATGGTATTTGGGCGGCGACCATAGGCACGGGCTTCTTGACCGCAGGCCTTTCTGCTGTGATGAACAATATGCCTACCGTTTTGATGGGGGCGCTTGCCATCCATGGCATGGCGGCGGTACCGGCTACGACCCGCCAAGCCATGATCTATGCCAATGTGATCGGTTGCGATATTGGGCCCAAATTCACCCCGCTAGGCAGCCTTGCGACCCTCTTGTGGCTTCATGTCTTGGCGCGCAAAGGCGAAACCATTTCTTGGAAAACCTATATGCGGGTGGGCCTCATTCTGACGCCTGCGGTGTTGCTTGTGACTCTAGCGACGCTCGTATTGTGGTTGCAGTGGTTGTCGTAGTCCCTGAGATCGTCTCAGGGCGGCATGCTGCGTTCCGAACAGCCCTTTCTTTCAAAGCGGGTCGTGTGCCAAAACAACTTGCCCAGCTCTTGGCCGAGATGCCGGTGCCGCAAGACGAAAGCCCGCATCTGATCCCGACGGGCTCATCCTTAGAGCCTCCGCCCGTTTCCACCAACAGGTGGTGAGGTATGGGGATGTCTAGAGTATATCGGTTGCCTGATCCGCAAGACGCGACCGCTCGCCACGTCGCAAGGTGATATGTCCGCTATGTTTCCATCCCTTAAAGCGGTCGACGACATACGTTATCCCAGACGTCGTTTCGGTGAGGTACGGGCTGTCAATTTGGGCAATGTTGCCAAGACAGACGACCTTGGTACCCGGCCCGGCCCGTGTTATGAGGGTCTTCATCTGATGCGCGGTGAGGTTCTGGGCCTCATCTACGATGATAAATTTGCGTAAAAATGTCCGACCGCGCATAAAGTTCAGAGACTTGATATGGACGCGAGACCGAATGAGGTCGGTGGCCGCGGCGCGCGCCCATTGCGATTGGGCACGGCTTTCCAGTTCGGCTTGGTTTAGGACATCAAGATTGTCTTCCAGGGCACCCATCCAAGGGCCCATTTTCTCCTCCTCGGTTCCAGGCAAGAAGCCAATATCATCGCCTACAGGGATCGTGACGCGGGTCACGATGATTTCCGTGTAGCGCTGTTGTTCTATGGTCTGATGCAGCGCAGCGGCCAGTGTCAGCAAGGTTTTTCCAGTGCCCGCATGCCCAAGTAAAGTGACGATATCAATCTCAGGGTCCATAAGAAGGTTGAGCGCAAAATTTTGCTCCACGTTGCGCGCCTTGATGCCCCAAACAGCCCGGCTTTTTGTGGTGTAGTCCTGGATAGTCTCGAGGGTTGCGTGGTCGGAACTGGCTTCGCGGACAATAGCGGTGGGCAGTGATTCGTCTGATCCAACAAGGAACTCATTTGGGTACCAGGCTTGTGCTGCGGGACCCTGAACTTCGTAGCGCGTGAGCTCATCCGAGTGTCCGGTTTCCTTAAGGGTGTCGTTCCGACCAAGGGCAAGCTGATCGATGCCGCGGTATAGAAGATCGGCGTCGTCTAGGACGCGGTCGCTTGCATAATCCTCAGCCTTAAGACCTAAGGCGCGGGCCTTGATCCGGAGATTGATATCCTTACTGACTAAGATTACCTCGCGCCCTGCATGGCCCTCCGCCAAGTCCCGGGTGAGGGCCAACAACTGGTTGTCCGTAGTGTGTGCTGCAAAGGCCTCAGGCAGCGGGCGATTGGATGCGGTTAAGGGGATAAAAAGACGGCCCCCTTTGCCCTCCGCATAAGCCGGCAGGGGGGCGCCAGCATCGAGGTCGGTCGCGGGGCTTAAGATCTCATCGAGAAAGCGACTGGCCTGGCGTGTGTTGCGGGCCACCTCCGAAACGCCCGTCTTGTGGGTATCTAGCTCCTCTAGCACGACTATGGGGATATAGACGTCATGTTCTTTGAACCGATAGAAGGCCGCCGGATCATGCATCAGGACGTTGGTGTCGAGTACGAAAAGCTTCAGTGGGGTCGTCATCCTAGCCGACGATCTCGCGCAAATCTTTTAATACCGAAAGGACGTGGTTTTCGACCTTGACTTTGCGGTATTCGCGCTGCAAAACGCCGCTTGCGTCGATAATAAAGGTGCTGCGCTCAATACCCATGGTTTTTTTCCCGTATAGGTTCTTTTCCTTGATGACACCAAAGGCTGTGCATAGCGCCCCATCGGTGTCGGAGATCAAGTCGAATGGAAAACACTGCTTATTCTTAAAGGATTCGTGGGATTTGAGGTCATCCCGTGAGACCCCTAAAATAGTGGTGTTGAGGGCCTCAAAATCGTCGTAATGGTCGCGAAAGTCCTGCCCTTCTGTCGTACAACCGGGCGTATTGTCCTTGGGATAAAAATACAAGACTACGTTCTTGCCCTGTAATTCGGATAACTGAAAGGCCTGATCGTCGGTGGCTTGAATCGCCAAATCCGGGATCGTTTGACCGACTGCAACTGTACTCATAAATCTCACCCCTGTTGCTTCGCGGAGTCTATTGTAACAACAACGCCGTTATTGACCACAACCGCAAGCCCCCACTTTTGCTTGCTTGGCGCTCGTTCAGTACAATACACGCGGGGCGGAGGCGGCGCCGAATAATTTAAAAAACCCTCTCTAAAAGTCGGGCCGCACTCGAAGAACGAGTTACTGGCGCAGTTTTCCGCGCTGGGTTTCCACGCGCGCCATTTCGGACAGGCGTTTCCTCTCCTAAGGTTGCCACTGGGCTCGTTCTTAATGAATTGGAGGCTGGATCATTAAGGAGGATTACCGTGGCGATTGTGGCAAAGGAACGGAAGGGACAAATGCCTGCGCGGCCGTGGTCCGCACCTGTCCCGGAGTACGCCCCCAGTTCGTTTGGAGATGGCGATCTGCGGCACTTGTTGGCGGGTCTGCAGCGCCTGTACGAGGGGGATTTTAGCGCCAGATTGCGATTGCGGGAGCCAGGACTGCTTCGGCAAATTGCGGAGACTTTTAACGGCTTGGCGCGGCGCAATCAGCGGCTGACGCAGGAGTTTGTGCGGGTTGCGGATCGCGTGGGCCGCCAGGGACGGATTACGGAACGGGCATCTTTGGAAGACATGCAAGGGTCATGGGGCACCATGGTCGACGCTCAAAATGGCGCGATTGGTGACGTTGTGCATACGGTTGTTGAGATCTCGCGGGTGATTCGGGCGGTGGCGAGCGGTGATCTCTCTCAAACTGTATCAGACAATGTAGCAGGGCGCCCCCTGAAGGGCGATCTCGTGCGCGTCGGACGTACAGTCAACGCTATGGTCGATCAGTTGCGCTCATTTGCAGCGGAAGTGACGCGCGTGGCCAAAGAGGTGGGCATTGAGGGTAAGCTCGGCGGACAAGCCAAGGTGCCAGGAGTCGGTGGAACCTGGAAGGACTTGACCAATAACGTGAACCAGTTGGCCGCCAATTTGACTGCGCAGGTGCGCGCAATCGCCGAGGTCTCAACCGCCGTGACCGAGGGCGACTTGACGCGCTCGATTACAGTCGAGGCTGAGGGGGAGGTGTTAGCGCTCAAAGATAACCTCAACCAGATGATCAAAAACCTCAAAGAGACCACTGAGAAAAACATGGAGCAGGATTGGCTCAAAACCAATTTAGCCCGCTTCGCCGCCATGATGCAGGGCCAAAAGAGTCTGTTAGCGGTCTCACGTCTCATTATGAGCGAATTGACCCCGCTCGTTTCGGCACAATATGGTGCATTTTACACTGTCGATATCGAAGCCAATCGCCTCGATCTCATTGCTTCCTATGCCTATAATAAAAATCCCCTAGTCCCTACTAGCTTTGGGTTTGGCGAAGGCATCGTCGGTCAGTGTGCGCTCGAAGGAAAGCCCATTATCCTTGCTACTATTCCAAATGACTATATCCGGATCACTTCCGGCCTTGGCTATTCAGAACCAGCCAATATCCTTGTTTTGCCCGTATTGTTTGAGGGCGAAGTGTTGGCTGTGATTGAGCTAGCCTCGTTCCAGACGTTCAATTCCATCCATCGGGTATTTCTTGATCAGCTCATGATGAGTGTCGGGGTTGTCCTTAACCTCATCGGGGCCTCGATGCGCACTGAGAATTTGCTCCAAGAGCTTCAGTATTCAAATGGCGAGCTTGAGACACAGGCCAAGGAGCTTGAAGAAAAGGCGACGCTTCTTGAGATCAAGAATCAGGAAATTGAAATGGCCAGCCTTTCTCTTGAAGAGAAGGCTGAGCAGCTGGCTATGATCTCGAAGTACAAGTCCGAATTTCTAGCCAATATGTCTCACGAACTCCGAACGCCGCTGAACAGCTTGCTGATCATGGCCAAGTTGCTTGCCGAGAACAGAGAAGCCAACTTGAGTGCCAAACAGATGCAGTTTGCCCATACCATACATGCTTCGGGGCGAGATCTGCTCAATCTCATTAACGAGATACTTGACCTCTCAAAGGTGGAGGCAGGCAAGATGGCCATTGTGGCAAATGACACGAAGTTGGTGGATCTTGTTGACCATGTGGCTCGTGATTTCCGCGCCGTCTCACAGCAAAAGGATATCGGATTTTCTATCGAGTTGTCTGACGACATGCCGAGTTCCATGTACACAGATGGGCAGAGGTTGCAGCAGGTCCTAAAGAACCTTTTGTCCAATGCCTTCAAATTTACAGATAGCGGCACAATTACCTTCGAAGTTAGCCGACACAAAGGTAACGGCGCGTTGTTTCATGCGGAGGCTCTCCGTGAAGCTGGGACGGTAATTGCCTTTACGGTCCGCGATACCGGTATCGGTATCGCGGACAATAAGCAAAGATTGATTTTCGAGGCATTTCGACAGGTCGATGCGACGACTAGCCGGAAGTATGGCGGCACGGGGCTCGGGCTTACCATAAGCCGGGAAATCTCGCGGCTTTTGGGTGGCGAGATACAGCTTCGTAGCGTAATGGGCGAGGGTAGTGAGTTTATTCTTTACATGCCACAGACTTACGTAGGCCCAGAATTCGAGTATAGGCCCGCTGAAGCCTCCGAGCCCCACCTCGTGGATGTGCTTCGCGTTGAGGAGGAAGATAATAACGAGCATGACATTATCTTTTCCGGAGAGAAGGTTCTTGTCGTTGATGACGATGTACGCAATATCTTTGCCATATCGAGCGTTCTCGAGAATCACAAACTTAACGTCATGTTTGCCGAAAACGGCATGAATGCTCTAGAGATTTTAGAGGAGAACAGAGATATCGAAGTAGTCTTAATGGATATTATGATGCCGGACATGGATGGGTATGAAACGACGCAGGCCATTCGGAAAATGGATCGATACCAGAAATTGCCGATTATCGCACTCACAGCCAAGGCCATGAAAGGAGATCGTGAAAAATCCCTGGAGGCCGGATTGTCTGACTACATTGCGAAACCTGTGGATAGCATGGCGCTTTTGCGCGTAATAAAGAGGTGGCTTATGCCTAGCCGAAGCGCGACTTTGTCCTAGGAGGCCGCGATGGAAGGGGAAGAGAAGATAAATATCCTGGTGGTCGATGATCGCCAGGAGAATCTGTTAGCGCTGGCGGGGACTCTTGATAATCCCGAATATGAGATAGTAACGGCGCTTTCGGGGGAGGGGGCGCTGAAGGAGGTCCTGCGAGCCGAATTCGCGGTGATCTTGTTGGACGTGCAAATGCCAGGGTTGGATGGATTTGAGACGGCAGAGCTCATTCGGAAGCGCCGGAGGTCGCGATCTGTACCCATCATTTTTATTACGGCTATCAATAAGGAAGAGCAGTACATATATAAGGGATATAGGCTCGGGGCCGTCGATTATATCTTTAAGCCATTTGACGTCGACATTCTGCGTTCTAAGGTCGCAGTTTTTGCCGATCTGTTTCGAATGAGCCGCCAGATTAAGGCGCAGGCGCGCCTCCTTCAGGAGGGCGAGCGACGTGAGCGCGTTCGTCGGGTGGCCGAGGTACAGCGGCGCGGGGAGCGCCGGTATCGTAATCTTGCGGATTTGATTCCGCAGCTTGTTTGGACGACAAACAGCGATTTGTGTTTCGAGTACGCTAATCAACGCGCCCTCGCCTATTTCGGCGTCGAAAGTGAGCGGATCAATGATCTGAAGCTCGAAAATATCGCACACCCGGATGATTTCGAGGACAGAAAGCAGACGTGGGGGGATGTTCTCCTTGCCGGTAATGAGTTGGTCATCGAGATTCGGCTTAAGCGCGATCGCGATCAGGCCTACCGTTGGCACTTGGTTCAGGTACAGCCCGAGCGGGATGGGCGTGGTCGGGTGCGGGCGTGGCTTGGTGCGGCTACGGATATCGACGATCAAAGGCGCGTGCTCGAGGCCTTGGCGGCCGAGAAAGAACAACTGGCGGTGACTCTGCGATCCATTGGCGATGGGGTCATCACCACAGACAGGGCAGGCCGCATCGTCCTTATCAATAGAGCTGCTGAAAGTCTAACGGGTTGGCGCCAAGAGGAGGCCATAGGTAAGTTGCTTGAAGAGGTGTTTATCGTTCGTGAAGCCACGTTTCCCGCGGGCGACCCGGCGGATCCGAGCCTGCGTCCCGCAGAGCCTTTTCGGCGTGGCATGTTGGTCTCTCGCGATGGGCATGAGCGCCATATTGCAGATGGTATGGCGCCGATCCGCGATGGCGAGGGACAGGTTCGGGGGACCGCAGTGGTTTTTCGCGACATTACCGACATCCAGCGCCTCGAGGAAGAGCGCCAGAAGGCCAGTAAGCTGGAGTCGGTTGGGCTCTTGGCAGGCGCGATCGCCCATGATTTTAACAATATCCTGACCGCTATCATGGGCAATATCTCGCTTGCCAAGCTTTATACTGTCCCGGGTGAACAGGTTTTCGATCGTCTGGAAGAGGCCGAGCGCGCGGCTTCGTGGGCGAAGGATCTCACGCAACAACTCCTGACTTTTTCAAAAGGCGGGGCGCCGGTTAAAAGGCCTTTTGAGATTGCACCCGTGGTCCGGGATTCGGCAGAATTCGCCTGCCGCGGATCGCGGGTGCTTTGCGAGGTATTGATCAACACCTCCGTGGTCGTCGAAGCTGATGAGAGCCAGATCCGCCAAGTGGTCCATAACCTTGTTTTGAACGCCCAGCAGGCCATGCCTGATGGGGGCCGCGTCCGGGTCTTTATTAATGAGGTGATGCGGCCGATTTCTGCATCGCGATCCTTGCCTGCTGGTCGTTATGCCGAGATCGTATGTGCGGATGAAGGGGTTGGCATCATCAGGGAAAATTTAGAAAAGATTTTCGACCCGTATTTTACGACCAAACAAAAAGGCAGCGGCTTGGGTCTGGCAACGAGTTATTCCATAGCCCGTAAACATAATGGCCTTATCACGGTGGAATCGGAGCCTGGAAAGGGAGCGGTATTTCGTGTCTTTCTGCCGGTCTCCGAAAAGGCTATACGGCCTGCGAGCGTGCCTGTGAAAGTAGCCCGCCAAGGCCATGGGCGCATCCTTGTCATGGACGATGAATCGTTTATTCGAGATGTCCTTGGGCGTTTGTTTACGCATTTTGGTTATGAGGTGGGCTACGCCAAAGACGGTACCGAAGCGCTTGCCGCTTATAAGGCGGGGGTAGCCGAAGGCGAGCCATATGATGTGGTAGTTATGGACTTGGTTATTCCCGGCGGAATGGGTGGTCGCGAGACGATCCGCAAGCTCCTAGATTTTGATCCCGCCGCCAAGGTCATTGTCTCTAGTGGCTATTCTAACGACCCCATTATGGCCAACTACAAAAACTACGGGTTTTGCGAGGCCGTCGCAAAACCCTACAAGAATGACGAACTCCGAGTGGTCGTGCAGAAGGTTCTCGCGCACTGATACCTAAGCGGTTCTTGCCGTGCCTCCGGGGGCCGGTTATCGTGCTCATTGCCGTAGGAGAGAGGGCAGGTTGTTGGCCGGGTCGTCCATCGCGCGTAATGGGGTGCTCGGCCTTTTTCGGACGGATATTCTGTGCGGTAGCGACCAGCACTGATTCGCTTAGTATAATGGAGCTAGATGCGGATCTCGCGAACGCTGAGTGTTCTGGTCATCTAGGCTCTCCGGGCGGGCAAGGCGGTGACGATACCGCCCGAAACCGCGTCATTTTGCCGTACTAAGGCCTGTTTGGCCGAGCGCTGCTTGCGGCAGGTTGTTTCCCTTGCTTGTCGGCTATAGGGCAAGTAGTATCGCGGTTTTACCATGGGCCAGCTTATGTTTCGCGGTAGTCTAGTCGCTATCGTCACCCCAATGCGTGAGGGCGGTGCTGTTGATTTCGCTGCCCTTGACAGGCTTCTCGATTTTCATCTGAGCCATGGGACCCACGGGATCGTCGCGACCGGCACGACCGGCGAGGCCTCGACTTTGGATGTCGATGAACACGTGGCGGTTGTGGCCCATGTCGTTCAATACATCGCGGGGCGCATGCCGGTGATCGCCGGGACTGGCGCCAATGCGACGGCCGAAGCCATTGCGCTTACGCGGGCAGCCGCCGATGCGGGAGCGGATGCCTGTCTTGTTGTGACCCCATACTATAATAAGCCGACCCAGGAGGGTCTGTTTCAGCACTTTACGGCCATTGCCCAGGCAAGCGATGTCCCTATTATCCTGTATAACGTGCCCAGCCGGACGGCCTGTGATTTGTTGCCGGAAACGGTGGTCAGGCTTGCGCGGGTGCCGCGTATTGTCGGCATCAAGGACGCAACAGGCGATCTCGAGCGGGGGCGCGCGATTCGTAATCTCTGCCCACCCGAGTTTGCGCTTTATGGTGGTGATGATGCCGTTGCGGTAGCTCTTGGTCTTATGGGGGCGGCGGGCGTGATTTCCGTGACCGCCAATGTGGCCCCTAAGGGGATGAGCGCGGTATGGGAGGCCATCTTTGTTGGTGATAGCGAGGGCGCGCGCAAAAGAGATGAACCGCTGGCGGGTCTCCACAAGGCGTTATTTGTGGAATCGAACCCGATTCCAGTGAAGTGGGCACTGCATGCTATGGGGCTTATTGAGCCTCACTTGCGGTTGCCCTTAACACCGTTGTCGCCAGCACGAATGGCAGCGGTCCAAGAGGCTTTGCGGCAGGCGGGGGTACAGGTATGAGGTATGGGTGGCTGGGAATGGCAATTCTGACAAGTTTTAGTTTAGTGGGCTGCGCATCCACGAGTCGGGGGTGTCAAGGGCCCTTTTACGTGGTGCCATCCCCTTTACCGCCGTTACAGATTCCATCCGGGCTCTCGGCACCCATTGATCACAGCCGTTATCCCACAGGCACCTTATCCTTGCCGGCGACTGCCGCAAGGCCTGCGCCGGGTACACGTCGCGAAGCGAAACCGCCTGCGGGATCGGTGGCCCCCATTCCGGCCCAGTCCCCCCCGGCTGCGACCGGCACGAGCGATTCCTCATCTAACAATAGTACCCAATCCCATACGGAAGGCAGCGGGAGTGCCCCACCGCCGTTCATGGCGGCACCTGCGTCCTCCCCATCGTCTTGAGGCGCCATGCGTAGGCGTCCTTAGGGGCGCTGCTCTCATGGTCGCTTGGAGGGGTGGAGGATTGTGGTCATTGCATAGAGTGTGGACATGGTGGATCTGACCCTGAATTTGGCTGGGCCGAATGCCTTGGCCGCCTTTCGTGCCGAGCGCATGCTCCCCCGCTTAGCCGCGATCGCGCCGGTTCTGGCCGTGTATGCGCAGTATCGCCATTTTGCGAAACTGCAGCAGCCGCTCTCACGACATGAAGAAGGCGCGCTGGCGTCGCTTCTCGATTATGGCGCGCCAATACCCCAGGTAGAGGACATCTCGGAGGAGTTCTTGGTGGTCCCACGGCTTGGGACGATTTCGGGATGGTCAAGTAAGGCCACCGACATCGCGCAGCGTTGTGGACTTACAAATCTCGTCCGCCTTGAGCGGGGCATCTTATGGCAATTGCGGACCGGGCGCGCCCTAAGTGCTGAAGAGCGCGATTGCATCAAGCCGCTTATTCATGACCGCATGACCGAAAGCGTCCTCCCAAGCCTTGCCGATGGTGCGTGTCTCTGGACTCCTCAGGAGCCCGCTCGGGGGTCGATCATAGATGTCTTGGGGGCTGGATTAGGAGCGCTTGTGCGGGCCGATAAGGAGTTCGGGCTTGCGCTTTCCGATGAAGAGCGCCGCTACCTTCTGACCACCTTCACCGATATGGGCCGTAACCCCACTGACGCTGAACTCATGATGTTTGCGCAAGCGAACTCAGAACATTGCCGGCATAAGATCTTTAACGCCGATTTTATGATTGACGGCAAGGCCTGCGAACACACGCTTTTTGCGATGATCCGGGAGACCGCCAAGGCCAGCCCCGAAGGATTGTTGAGCGCTTACGCGGATAATGCGGCGGTTATGGAGGGCGTCCCTTCGGGTTCGCGTTTGTTGGTGGAGGCCGGCACGCGTCGCTATATCAGTATCGAAGAACCCGTTCATTTGCTGGCCAAAGTCGAGACCCATAACCACCCCACCGCTATTTCTCCGTACCCAGGGGCTGCAACCGGCGCAGGTGGCGAGATTCGCGATGAAGGGGCCACGGGCCGAGGTGGGCATCCAAAGGCTGGCCTATCAGGGTTCTCGGTTGCAGATTTGCGTCTGCCCAATGCAGTCAGGCCTTGGGAGATCGATCGTGGCGCCCCACCCCGACTTGCGAGTGCGCTCGATATTATGCTTGAAGGCCCACTGGGCGCTGCGGCATTTAATAATGAATTTGGTCGACCGGCGATCCTCGGTTATTTCCGCTCCTTTGAGCTTGCGGTGGGCGACCGCGTTTATGGTTATCGTAAGCCCATTATGTTGGCGGGCGGCGCCGGTAGTGTGCGTCCAGGCCATGTCGAGAAGGAGAAGCTGCCTCCGGGAACACCGCTTATTGTATTGGGTGGTCCGGCGCTCCTGATTGGCTTAGGCGGTGGTGCGGCCTCGAGCGTTGGGAGCGGGAGTGGTGAGGAGGATCTCGATTTTGCCTCTGTGCAACGGGGTAACGCCGAGATGCAACGTCGGGCGCAAGAGGTTATCGAGTCGTGTATCGCTTTGGGATCCGAGAACCCGATTTTGTCGATTCATGATGTGGGCGCAGGCGGTCTTTCGAATGCTTTGCCTGAACTTGTGCACGGCGCGGGTTGTGGCGGCGATATTAATCTGCGCGCGATTCCCAATGGACAGCTACAGATGTCGCCCATGCAAATCTGGTGTAACGAGGCACAGGAGCGTTATGTCCTGGGTATTCGCCAGGATGCGTTGCCGCGTTTTCTCGAGTTTTGCGAGCGCGAACGGTGTCCCGTTGCGGTCGTGGGCCAAGTTGTTGCGGAACCGCGTCTCCGTGTGCACGATGAGCGCTTTGCCGATAAGGACGAGGCCTACCCTATCGATCTGCCTTTGGCGGTGTTTCTGGGCGATCCGCCGCGTATGAAACGGGAGGCGCGGAGCATCCAACGCTCGGTGCGCACGCTTACGACACGGTCGCTGGATATTCATGAGGCTGTGCACCGTGTCCTGACATTACCAGGAGTGGCGAGCAAGGAGTTTCTGATTACGATCGGTGACAGAAGTGTCTCGGGCCTTGTCTGCCGCGATCAAACGGTGGGGCCCTGGCAGGTCCCGGTTGCGGACGTAGGAGTTACGGCCACTGGCTATCACGATGTGACCGGCGAGGCGCTCGCCATCGGTGAGCGCTCACCTATCGCTGTTATTGATGCCGCCGCCTCGGCCCGAATGGCGATTGGTGAAGCCTTGACCAATATTGCCGCAGCCCGCATTCGCCGCCTGCCTGATGTGACGCTGTCGGCCAATTGGATGGCAAGCGCCGGCACGGAAGGGGAGGATGCCGCTCTTTTTCGGGCCGTGGAGGCGGTGGGCCTGCATTTGTGCCCCGCCCTCGGTATCGCAATCCCGGTCGGCAAAGACTCGCTCTCTATGCGCGCGCAGTGGACGGTAGGCGACCTAAAACGCGAGGTCCAAGCCCCGGTATCCTTGGTAGTCACCGCGTTCGCGCCGGTCAGTGATGTGCGTAAGACCCTCACCCCCCAATGCGTTCTTGAGGGGGACACGGATCTCTTTTTGATCGATTTCGGGCACGGCAAGGATCGTCTAGGTGGCTCGGCCCTGGCGCAGGTGTATGGGCTTGAGGGGGGACGCCCCCCCGATGTCGATGATGCGCGCGTGCTGAAACTCTTTTTCGGGGTTGTGCAGGCGTTAAATGAGTTGGGTTTGCTGCTGAGTTACCATGATCGATCCGACGGCGGTCTGTTCGTGACTTTGTGCGAGATGGCCTTCGCTACCAAGTGCGGTCTAGATATTGATCTGACCTCCTTAGGCCTTGACCCCATAGCGACTCTCTTTAGTGAGGAGCTGGGCGCAGTTTTGCAAGTCCCGCGCGCATCCCGTAACGGTATTTTGGGAGCCCTGAAACAAAAAGGTTTGTTGCGCTACACAAAACTGATCGGGACGGTGCGGCCGGGACAGGCAATCACGATCCGTTACTGTGGTCGGGTTTTGCTCGAAGGAGATCGGATGGCCTACGAACGGTTGTGGGCGGAAACATCATTTCGTATGCAGGCCTTGCGCGACGAGCCGCGTAGCGCAGCGGAATCTTACGACGCCCTTTCTGACAAAAAAGACCCTGGTCTCAGCGCCCATTTGACGTTTGCGGTTGACGAAGTGCTCGCGCCGCAACTCATGCTCAGCAAGCCGCGGGTCGCGATCTTGCGCGAGCAGGGCGTAAACGGCCAGCGTGAAATGGCGGCTGCTTTTATGGCTGCGGGTTTCGAGGCTATCGATGTCACTATGAGCGATTTGTTGGCCGGGCGTGAGGAGCTGGCGACGTTTTCCGGGTTTGCGGCTTGCGGTGGTTTCTCCTTTGGGGATGTTCTGGGTGCTGGCGGGGGATGGGCGAAATCCATTCTCTTCAACGAAGGTTTGCGCACCCAGTTCGCTGCGTTTTTTATGCGTAACGAGACGTTTGCGCTGGGTATCTGCAATGGTTGCCAGATGATGTCGCATCTGCGGTCTTTGATTCCAGGCGCCGAGTTGTGGCCACATTTCGAGCGCAACCGTTCCGAGCAATTCGAATCGCGTACAGTACTTGTTGAGATTCCCCCTAACCCCTCCATATTCTTGGCGGGCATGGCCGGATCGCGCCTGCCTGTGCCTGTGGCCCATGGTGAAGGTCGGCTTATCCTTGATCAGCCGACCCAGCAGTTGCTGGAGCAGGGCGGTCTTGTGGCAGCGCGGTATATCGATCATTACGGGCAACCTACGGAAACCTATCCTCGCAACCCCAATGGTTCGACTGGCGGCATCACGGGTCTGACGACCCAGGATGGGCGCTTTACGGCGCTCATGCCTCATCCGGAACGCGTGATTCGTACGGTCGCCAATTCCTGGCATCCGCGTACTTGGGGGGAGTACGGACCGTGGTTTGAGATCTTCCGTAATGCCCGACGCTTTGTCGGTTAGGCGCGCTTTGCAAAGAGCGCGGCCACGAATTGGTCTTTACTGACGCCAAGTGAGGCGGTGTCAGGGAGGCAGGCGTAAATCGCTTCGGGTTGGAATATCTGCCCTATCAGACGATCCAAGCCCGGGAATCCGGATAGGGGGATGCTAGACCCCGTTAGGCTCGCCGATTCAATGTGCTCATCATGAATGGTGAGCGAGACGAGAATCTCGCCGCCTGCAGTAAGGAGGGCGCGCTGACAGAGGTAAAGCCCCTCACGGACCTTAAAAAGCGACCCGGGTTGGGTTTCGTCCGAAAAAAGCGCCTCCGGCGCGCTGAGCTCAGCGGCTACCACGCGCGTCGTGGCAAAGAGCTTCTCGGAAACCTCCGCAGGCGATAAACCTCCGACAAGAGGGGCGAACGCGCGCGCAAGACTGTGTTTCACGACCTCGGCCGAAGGGCGCATGTGGGTTTCGCGGCAGATCGATGTCATATGGCGGGTAAGCGCGGTTTTGAGGGGTGCGCGGAGGTCCTCGTTTGGCAACTTCACGATTTTGTGCATGAGATCTATGTCAAAGTCGATCAGGATGCTCCCAACGAAACAAAAGTGTCCATTGATGTCACCGGCGCCCTGGCCGGCGATTTTGTGCCCATTTTTCGTCACAATATCGTTGATCGGGCGGAGTTTGGTGTCGATCCCCCACTCCCGATAGACTGCGATGGGTGCTTGTGAGAGGTATGCGTAGGCCTCATCGACGCGGCTTGGGATAGGGGAGTGAGGCCGTTTGATGACAAGCGTATAAAAGACCTGGCCTGGCCCAAGAAGCACCATGCCGCCGCCTGTTTCCCGACGCATAATGGGGATGTTCCGTTCCGCACAATAGTTTAGATTGACGATGGTGGCGGCATCATCAAAAAAACCCAGGCTTACGAAGGGCTGGGCGGGTTCGATCAAGATTAAGCCTTCTTCGCCTAAGCGCGCTAAAGCGTGAAAATAGGCGATCGGAAGGATGCCGCTATTATCCGCAGGCTGAAGAAGTTGCACGAGTCTATCCTTGGCGGCCGGGTTTAAAGTGTGTCTTCCATTGTACAGGGGAGTGGGGGTTTGTGATGCATGAGGAGATGGAAGCGGTTCACAAGGCGCCGTTATTTGCCGGTCTTTTCCCCGAGGAATTGGCGCGCCTACTGGCGCACGCGCGCGTGCGCCAGCTCAAAAGCCATGAGGCCATCTTTGCGGAGGGGGACAAGGCCGAGGCCTTCTATTTTGTGGTGTCCGGCACCGTGCGCCTGTATAGATTGTCGCCCAAAGGTGACGAGAAGGTCATTGAGATTCTTATGGCGGGATCGACGTTTGCCGAGGCGGTCGTGTTCCTGGGGGGACATTACCCCGTCTACGCGGCGGCGCTTTCGGATACCAAGCTTGTGGAGATTCCCACAAATGATTTTGTGCGCGTACTCAAGGCCAACGGGGCCATGGCCCTACGCATGTTGGCAAGTATCAGTATCCGTCTCCATCAGTTGATCAACGATGTGCAGGCGCTCACTTTAGAGACGGCAGGGCAGCGCGTGGCCGGTTATATACTAGAGCTGTGTCCGGTCGGCGTGCAGTCGGCAGACGTACATATGGCGGTCCACAAAAACGTCATTGCCTCGCGTTTGGGTGTGAAAGCCGAGACCTTCTCGCGGGTGCTTGCGACCTTACGGGATCTGGGGCTCATTTCGGTGGCGGGCAACGACATTCATGTCGCCGATCGTCCCGGCCTCGAGAAGTGGCGCGAAAGCGTCGGAGCAGGACGCGCTTGATGGGGATCAAGGAGGCTTTTTGAGGTAAGCGTCTAGACTCATTCCAAAGGAGCGCCCCACTATGACCGAATATCGAGGTTGCGAACTGCCAGACGACCTTTTTTATGATCTTGATTACGTATGGGCTCGATCGGATGAGGATGGTCTTGTCGTCCTCGGGGTAACGGATGCCGCGCAGACAATGGCGGGGCGCGTGCAAAAAATCCGTATCAAGAAGGTGGGTACTCACTTAAACAAGGGGCGCCACGTCGCGACACTCGAGAGCGGGAAGTGGGCAGGCGGCGTGCCCTGCCCTTTTGAGGGGACGGTCGAGGCCGTCAATGAAGCGGTGCTCGTAAGCCCCCATCTTGTGAATATCGGCCCCTATACCGATGCCTGGCTTGCCAAGGTGCGCCCGATCCACCCAGACACCGCCTTTGAGAGCCTGACGACCGGCGCGGCGGCCATAGCGGCACTCAGGCTGTGGTTGGACCGCTACGACGTGCAGTGCATGCGCTGTGCGGGGCCCTAAGGCCAGGGTTCGCGTTTTGGGTCGCGGTCTTATCGCTTGTGCGGTTAAGTGAGGGGATTTTGATACGCATTACTGAAAAGGGTGAAGTCGCAGGCGGACCGGGTTTCGATGACCCTTTAGGTTTGCTCGCTGCCTGTCATGAACGCATTGAGGGTCATTGTGTAACGCTTCTGCGTTTACGAGAGCATGTACGTATGCACGGATTTGACGCAAACGCGCAGGCCGCGGCCGGGCGCGTGCATCATTACTTTGCTGAGGCCGGTCGCTGGCATCATGAGGACGAGGAGCAGGATCTGGCGCCACTTTTTAATCGTCACGCGAAGGACACGCTGCGGGCGGTCTTTGCGCGGCTTATGGCCGAACACAAAGCCTTGGAGGCGGCTTATGCGCCCCTTGCACAAGCCCTGGTAGCGCTTGATCCAAAGCCCCACGATCTGCCGGTCGAGCCGTATGTGACCTTGATACGCGCCCATATAGTGGCAGAAAACTCTCAGATCCTGCCCGCTGCCCGTTCATTGCTGGGGCCGGCCGAGATCGAGCGGTTGGGGCAGGCCATGGCCGCGCGCCGTGGCGTCAATCGAGTAAGGCTGTAATTTCCTCTGGGTTTGGAATAAGGGGTGCTACGGCCGGATAGAATTCCTGTTCCTCCTTCTCGTCATGGTGGTTCAGGATCTGCGCGACCGTGCCCATGAGGGCCGATGCCTCGTCAGCATCATGCGCGCCAATGGTCTCGCTGATCTCTTCAAAAAATCCGCGCAAATCGCGGTGCCCCTTGCGTAAGATGCCCGTTAAAGGATTATCCGCGCCGTGGTGTCTCTCGTAGACCGGAAAAAGATGCCTCTCCTCGGTTGCCATATGCCTTTCAATGGCCTCCCAGAAGGTCTGAAAAGCCCCCAAAGCCCGGTCCCAGTTTGCGGTATCTACGGCGTTGTGGGCCGCAAGGAAGGCTGCATCCAGTGTACGGTGGTGGCTCGTAAAGCCGTCTATGAGCGTTGACATAAGGTTTCCCCAGCCGCTTTTAAGGAAAATGAATCGGTTCTTTCCGAACTCATGGTAGGGATGTGGTACTCAGCCCATCCTTGATGGCGGTCAAGGATACTGAGTCGTGGCCCTCTATGCTAGACCGCTAGGAAAGAGAGACGAGTGAAGGAGGTGGGTGATGGAAGTGCGACTTTTGGTATCGAAGTGGTGCCCGGTCTGTCCTCAGGCAGAAGAGGTGTGGGGTGAGGTCGCCAAACGCCACCCCATAGACTACCAGGTGCTCGACATTGCCGATCCCGCGGGACGGGCCCTGGTTGCCGGTCTGCGCATTCGGACAGTGCCCGCGCTCGTAGTGGACGGGAAGTTGACTGCCGTCGGCGTCCAGTCTTTGGGGGATGCCCTAAAGATCATAAATCAGGCCGCCTAGCCTAAAAGCCATGATCACCGTCCGCCGGGTCTACGATCCGCCCGTGCGGGGCGAGGGGTGGCGCGTGCTCGTCGATCGCCTATGGCCGCGGGGGCTTGCTAAGACTGCCGTGGGGTTCGACGATTGGCGCAAAAAGGTCGCGCCCACGACCGAACTGAGACGCTGGTTTAGCCATGATCCCGCGCGCTTTGCCGAGTTCGCTCGCAGATATCGCGAGGAACTGCGCCATAAGCCTGAAGCGTTAGAGGGGCTTTTAAGCGCGGCGCACGCAGGCCCTGTCGTGTTGCTCTATGCTGCACGCGATGTCGTGCATAATCACGCCGTTATTTTGCGTGATTATGTGCAAAGCCACCTTCATGAATGAGTATCTCTTTGTAGTCCTGCTGGCCGTCCATATTCTCGCTGCCACGACGTGGGTCGGAGGCGTGTTGTTTTTTATGCTGGCCGTGGTTCCGGCAGCGCGCGCGGCTCCGCAAGCGGGCATCCCCTTTCTCCTGGGCCGTGCCTTTCGCCCGGTCGCGTGGGCGGCCCTCTGTGTTCTGCTTATCACCGGCCCATTGTTACTGGTGGCGCGAGGTATAAGCGTACCCGTGCTCGCGGAAGCGGCATTTTGGCACGGCGCCTTCGGGCTCACGCTCGGTCTTAAGATTGGCCTGATCCTGCTTGTCTTGGTACTTACAGCGTGGCATGACATGGTCTTGGGGCCACGCGCGGAGGTTCGCCTTAAATCCCGCGCGACGCGCCATGTTGGTCGTGCTATCGGGGTTTTGTCGATCGCTATCTTGTTGGCCGCTATTTTACTAGCCCAGGGTCTCTAATTCGGGTGTCGCGTCATCCGGTGTATCTAACGCACGGCCGGCTCGCGAGCGGGGTGGCTTGGTCTCTTGTTGAAGGGCCCAAAGCTCTGCGTAGAGCCCCCCTTTTTCGATCAATTCACGGTGGCGTCCGCGCTCGACGATGCGCCCCGCTTGCATCACGAGTATCTGGTCTGCGTGTTGGATGGTCGCCAGGCGGTGGGCGATAACAAGCGTCGTGCGGTGGTGCGCAAGCAAGGCAAGTCCCTCCTGGACCACGCGCTCCGAGGCGGCGTCGAGCGCGGATGTCGCCTCGTCGAACAGGAGGATCTGGGGTCGCTTCAGGAGTGTGCGGGCAATGGCCACGCGTTGTTTCTCGCCCCCCGAGAGCTTCAATCCGCGCTCGCCAACCAAGGTGTCGTAACCCTTTGGCAGGGATGCGATAAATCGATCGAGGTGCGCAAGCTCAACCGCCTCTTCGATTTCCATGCGGGTCGCTTCAGGCCGACCATAAGCGATATTGACGTATAAGTTATCGTTAAACAGTACGGGATCCTGAGGCACGACACCGATCGCTTGACGCAGACTCTTTTGGGTAATTGCGCGAATGTCCTGCCCATCTATCAAGATTCGGCCGGTGTCCGGATCGTAGAGCCGAGCCAAAAGCCGTACCAGAGTCGATTTTCCGGATCCGCTGGGGCCTACTACGGCCGTGGTCGATTGCGGCGCGATAGTGAAGTCTATGTCGTTTAAAAGGGGCCGTCCTCCATAGGAAAACCCAAGGTGTTCGAATTGGACCTCCCCTCTTGGTATGGTAAGCGCGGGAGCATTGGGCGGGTCCACGATGACCAGGGGGGCTTTGAGAAGATCGAACATCTTTTCCATGTCGGCCAATGAATGTTTGATTTCCCGGTAAACAAAACCCAGAAAGTGCAATGGCATGTAGAGCTGTATGAGAAAGGCATTGACCAATACGAGGTCACCTATACTCATGCTGTGGTTGGCGACGCCGCGGGCCGCGAGCACCATAAGACCGGTCGCGCCAAACGCGATAATAGTAGCTTGACCCACGTTAAGAAGAGCCAGGGAGACTTGGTTACGTACCGCCGCCTCTTCCCACTGTTTGAGGTAGTTGTCGTAGCGGCCGGCCTCGTAGTCCTCGTTGGCGAAATATTTAACGGTCTCATAATTCAAGAGGCTGTCCACGGCTTGGCTGTTGGCCCTGGAATCCATGTCGTTCATGAAGCGTCGAAACACCGTGCGCCACTCGGTCACCAAAAGTGTAAAGCCGATGTAAATGGCAAGCGTCAGGAAGGTAATTACCGCAAACCACACGCTGAATTTGGCGATCAAAATGCCGGCCACAAGCCCAATTTCCACCAAGGTCGGGATGATATTGAAAAGGAGGAAGTTTAGAAGGAGGGCCACGCCCCGGCTGCCCCGCTCAATATCGCGGGCGACCCCGCCAGTCTGGCGATCAAGGTGAAACTTGAGAGGCAATGCATGCAAGTGGCGAAAGACCGTCAGGGCCGCCCGGCGCACCGCCCTCTGCGTGACGCGCGCGAACACCACATCACGCAACTCGCCGAATATTGCGTTGCCCAACCGCAACGCGCCGTAGGCGGCAAGAAGGGCCATGGGGATGGCAATGATGGCTTGTTGGGTATTGAGGCTGTTGACAATATCCTTGAGGATTAGAGGGATGCCCACGTTGGTGACCTTGGCTAGTACCAATGAGGTCAACGCCAGGACTACGCGTACTCGATATTCCCAAAGATAGGGGGCCAGTTGGCGCATGGTCCGAACGAGAGACACGCGACCATTCCCGCCGGTTGTGTGCTCGTTGGCGGTTTCGCGAGGTGTCCTGCGAGATCCACGCAAGTCCTTAAGCCAGCCGCTTGTACTTTATGCGGGTGGGCCGATCCGCCTCCACCCCAAGTCGCCGCTTGCGATCCAGCTCATAGTCCGCGTAGTTGCCTTCGAACCACACCACTTGGCTCTCGCCTTCAAAGGCCATGATGTGGGTCGCGATGCGGTCTAAGAACCAGCGATCATGGGAAATCACGATCGCGCAGCCACCGAATTCGAGTAGCGCCTCTTCGAGCGCCCGCAGCGTATCGACATCAAGATCGTTGGTCGGTTCGTCAAGTAGGAGGAGGTTGCCGCCACTTTTCAGAAGCTTCGCCAAATGGACCCGGTTGCGCTCGCCGCCCGACAAATCTTTGACGAACTTTTGCTGGTCTGCGCCCTTGAAGTTAAACCGACCGACATAGGCGCGTGATGAGACTTCCCGTTTTCCGAGGAGAATGAGATCCGAACCACCCGATATCTCTGTCCATACGGTCTTGTTGCCATCTAGGGCATCGCGCGTTTGGCCAACATAGGCGGGTACGACTGTGGGACCGACCCGCAGAACACCGCTATCGGCTTGTTCCTCACCTACGATCATCCGAAACAGCGTCGTTTTTCCGGCGCCATTTGGTCCAATCACGCCCACGATACCCCCGGCCGGCAATTTGAAGTTCACGTGGTCCATCAGCAGGCGTTCACCAAAGCTCTTTGTGAGGTCGGCCGCCTCTACGACCAGATCGCCCAGCCGTGGACCGGGCGGTATAAAGAGGTCGTTTGTTTCATTGCGTTGCTCGGTGTCCTGCGATACCAGTTGCTCGTAGGCGGCGAGCCGCGCGCGACCCTTGGCGTGCCGGCCTTTGGGCGATGTGCGTACCCACTCGAGTTCGCGCTTAATGGTGCGTTGCCGGGCCGATTCTTGTTTTTCTTCGATTGCCAGGCGTTTTTCCTTTTGTTCGAGCCACGAGGAGTAATTGCCTTCCCAGGGGATTCCCTGGCCTCGGTCCAGCTCCAGAATCCAACCCGCCACATTATCGAGAAAATAACGGTCGTGGGTGACGGCCACGACCGTCCCTTTGTATTCCTTAAGAAAGCGCTCGAGCCAAGCGACCGATTCGGCGTCTAGGTGATTAGTGGGCTCATCTAGGAGCAACATATCCGGTTCGGAGAGTAGGAGCCGGCAAAGTGCGACGCGCCGCCTTTCACCGCCAGAGAGGACTTTGACGTCGGCATCAAAGGGGGGTAACCGCAGGGCCTCGGCGGCGATTTCGAGCTTTCGGTCGAGATCCCATGCGCCGGCCGCATCAATTTCCCCTTGAACCTGTGCCTGCTCTTCAATCAACGCATTCATTTGCTCGTCGCTTAAGGGATCCCCGAAGCGCAGACTGATGGCGTTGAAACGCTCCAACAAGGCCTTGGTCGCGGCGACCCCTTCCTCGACGTTGCCGCGCACGTCTTTATCGGGATTTAGCGCGGGCTCCTGGGGAAGATAACCAATCCGAATGCGGGCTGCAGGTTGAGCCTCGCCATCGAATTCTTTGTCCACTCCGGCCATAATGCGCAGGAGCGTAGATTTGCCCGAGCCGTTTAGCCCCAGGACACCGATTTTGGCGCCAGGAAAAAACGACAAGGAAATATTTTTGAGTATTTCACGCGCGGGCGGGACGACCTTGGTCACCCGCTGCATAGTAAAGATGTAGGGAATCGCCATAGCGACCTAGTATACTACGCTCGCCTTTAAGTTTCTCGTCAGGCGCATGTGTCCGAGCGGCACTGATTGCGCTCCGCTCATCGCCCTCGTGTCGGGGTGTGGGCGGGAATCGGTTAGTCTTGGGTACCACCTGCGCACCCTACGAAGAGCGCGACTTGAGATCGGCAAACCAAGTCATCCATAATGCCGCACCGCTCGTTTGTGTGGGGCGTATTGAGCACGGGGAATGAGAATGTTGCGTTGGATAATGGCAATCGTGCTGGCCGTGCTCGTGAGCGCACAAGCCTATGCCCAACAGAAAGGGACGGAAGGGCCGGCGCTTACGTGCAGGGCGTTTGCGGGCGCGTTTGTGCAGTTGGCTACCAAGGGTGGTAGACGGTTCCCTGTCTATTATACGGGACCGCCATCGGCTGCCCTTGGCATTTTGTTATTGCCAGGCGCTTCGGGTTTGAACGAATCTATGCTTGCCTGGGCCGACCGGTTGGGTGTACAGGGCTACAATGTCGTTGTAGTAGATCTTTATAGCAAGACTTATCTCGGGCCTCATGCCGCCTTGCTAACACCGCAAGAGATCAAGGCTGAGGCACGGTCGGCGATTCATTTTCTCAGTTCTCCAGGACGCAAAATCGTAACGCTTGGCTGGGGCCCGAAAGGCGCTCTTCAGTCCCTTGAAGCGAGCGCTGCCGATCCCTTTGATGTATCGGGTACGGTATTGTGTAACGGGGGGGTCTCAGCTCCGGTGTCTTTATTGAGGCAAATCAAGTCGCTTGTGCTATTGATCGCCTTCAATACCGTGACTCCTTTGCCCAAATTGCAGGCGTTTGAGGCGCGCCTGCGTCGCTACGGTAAACCTCTGGTTGTGCATTACTACAACGTGGACCCGAAGGCGGCGGATCCCGCTGGGCCGAATTTCAATAGCGCGATCGCGCAAGAGATCTGGGGCGATGCGCGCACCTTTTTCCGAAAGGTGAAGACGCTTTGCCGCCGATGCGCGCCTTATCAAAGCTATTTGTTTGATTACCGCAATTAGCTGAGCAGGAATTCCAAGAGGGCTTTTTGGGCATGGAGGCGGTTTTCCGCCTCATCCCATACGGCGCTCCGGGGACCGTCAATGACATCCGCCGTGACCTCAACGCCTCGATACGCGGGGAGGCAGTGCATGAAAAACGCACGCGGATGGGCTAAGTCCATGAGCCGCGTATCGACACAGAAACCCTTAAACGCCTGGGCGCGCACCTCTTTTTCGGCCTCCTGGCCCATGCTGGCCCACGTATCGGTGACTACGAGATCGGCCCCGGTTACGGCCTCCTCGGGGCTTTGGTAGAAACGAACGGCAGCGCCCGCAGCAGCCACTATATCGGCGTCCGGTTCGTAACCCTTGGGCGTGGCTATACGCAGCGTAAAGCCGAATTGACGGGCCGCATTGATCCAAGAATGGCAGACATTGTTGCCGTCTCCGACCCAGGCTACGGACCGCCCCGCAATATCCCCGCGCAGCTCAAAGTAGGTCTGGATATCCGCGAGAAGCTGGCAGGGGTGAAATCGGTCCGTCAGCGCATTAATGACCGGAACCTGTGAGTGCGCCGCAAAGGCCACCAGTTTGGCGTGTTCATGAGTACGAATGACGATGGCGTCGACCATGCGCGAGATGACGCGGGCGGTGTCTTCCAAGGGTTCCCCGCGTCCCAGCTGGAGCTCGGCGGGCGCCAGGAACATGCTATTCCCACCCAACTGCGTGATACCTGCTTCAAACGAGACCCGCGTTCGGGTCGACGACTTCTCGAAGATTAAGGCAAGGCTGCGCCCGCGCAAATATTCGTGTGGCTCCCGACGGCGAAGGATCGCCTTTAAAGTTATGGCGCGATCAACCAGCATGCGCAACTCTTTCGGGGTAAAATCCAGTAGGCTTAAGAAATGACGCGTCATGACGCTAAGAACTCGCGAATAGAGGCGGCCGTCCATTCGCCGAGGAGCGCGGTTTCTATATCGCTTAGGATGAGTGGCGGCAGCAATCGCACCACTTTTTCGGCGGTGACGTTGAGTAGCAGGCCGCGCCCCAGGGCAAGCCGCATGATGGGCTGACAGGGACGGTCCAGTTCTATCCCTAGGAGCAGCCCTTGTCCACGTACAGCCTTTACCCCAGTTTCATCTTTCAGTCTGTCTTTGAGATCCGCCTGCAAGCGTTCTCCGAGCACGGCGGCTCGTTCCCAGGCGCGCATCGCCTCTAAGGTATCGATCACAGCGAGCGCAACCGCGCTTGCTAAGGGGTTGCCGCCGAATGTGGACCCGTGGTGGCCGGGATGGAAGAGTTCGGCGGCCGCTCCATGAGCGAGACAGGCCCCGATAGGCATGCCGTTACCGAGACCTTTGGCGAGTGTCATAATGTCCGGGCGCGCGTCTTCCTGTTGCCACGCAAACCAGGTCCCGCTCCGGCACATTCCCGTCTGGATCTCGTCTAGAATCAAGAGCCAACCGGCCTCATCACAGATCGTCCGTAAGTCCCTTAAATAGCCAGGATCCGGTATTTGAATACCGCCTTCGCCTAGTATGGGCTCCACGAGCACGGCAACAACGGTTTGATCGCGCTCCCGGACTTGCTTTACCGCACCCAAATCATTGAAGGGGACCCGACGAAAACCCGTGACCAGCGGCTCGAAGCCCGCCTGCACTTTACGATTCCCGGTCGCGCTCAAGGTCGCTAGCGTCCGTCCATGAAAGCTTCCCTCCATGACGATGACAGCCGGAGTATCGATACCTTTGCGATGCCCATAAAGGCGTGCAAGCTTCAAGGCAGCTTCATTGGCCTCCGCGCCAGAATTGGCGAAGAATACGCGGTCCATCTGCGCGATTTCACAGAGCTTGGCGCCGAGCGCCTCTTGGTGTGGAATTTCATACCAATTGGAGGTGTGGATTAAGCGCCGCGACTGGGAGCAGATTGCCTCGACCACCGCCGGATGCGCGTGCCCCAGGCCGTTGACGGCAACGCCTGCTAGGCCATCAAGATATTTCCGACCGTTTTTATCCCAAAGCCATGCCCCTTCTCCGTGTGTGAAGGCGACAGGCAGCCGCCCGTAGGTGGCCATGAGATGGTGTTCGGTTGGCATCGCGCCCCCAAAACATAAAGCGCCCCGGTGGCAGGGCGCTCATAAAGACAAGGACTGTAGCCGCCTGCGGGGCAGGACAGGCCGTCCGATCAAGCGGCGCATGTTACTCCCGCTTGATCGCAAAATCTAGGGGCGCGGACGCTCGCGTTCGACACCGATGTTTGTGCTGGACGCCCCAGGCCCTTGGTCACCCCCTACCAAGTCCAGGTGGTGTCCAAAAGCAACGCCAAGCTAAATTGTACACCAAACCCCGTCGTATCGGTTGGGATCGCACCCAGCCCACCTTTGTGACGGCCTGCGGACAGATCCAAGTGTATCCATGTCGGGTCGTGGTGCAGGAAGCGTTGCAGGAATAGGGCCGCCAGAATGTGATCGGCTTCCCCTTCCAGTGTGCATTGTTTCACATCGGCGATGTCGCTTTTTAATTCGGTGCCGTAATCCTCCTCTAAAGGAAAGGGCCAGACGCGTTCCCCGCTTTTACGCCCGGCCTCGATGAGGCGCGCAAAGAGTGCGGGGCGGTTTGTGAATACGCCGGTCATGCGGGTGCTTAAGGCCGTGACACACGTGCCGGTCAAAGTCGCGTAGTCAATGACCAGGGCGGGCCGTGTCTGGCAGGCAAGGGAAAGGGTGTCGGCCAGTACCATGCGGCCCTCGGCATCGGTATGCACGATCTCGATGGTGGTGCCGTTACTGGCTCGCACGACGTCGTTTGGACGATAGCTGCGTGGCCCGATGGTGTTTTCCGCAATAGCCAAGTAACAGTCCACAACGTAAGGGACCTTCAGTTCGGTCAGGGCGAGCAGCGTGCCGAGGGCGACCGCACTGCCCTCCATGTCCTCGTGCATCCCATACATGTGGCGTGCCGGCTTCAGGCTCACGCCGCCCGTATCAAAACAAATACCCTTGCCAACCAGGGCGATGGGTCGTTTCGTGGCCTTGCGCGGGCTGTAGCGTAAGTGCGCGATGCCGCTTCCTACGGCTTCGGCGCGGGTTACAGCCAAAAAGGCGCCCGCGCCTAGTACGCCAAGACGCTTTTCGTCGAGAAACCGGAACCGCCAGCCCGATTCGGTCGCGAGTTCTTTGATGCGTTTCACATAGAGGCTGGGTGTAAGATGATTACCGGGAAGGACGGAAAGCGCGCGCGCAAGATGGTTGCCGCGGGCGCCGGCGCGTAACCCGGCGCTGTCTGTATCGGGGCCATATATATCGACTGCCGCTAGCGTTTCATTCCGGTGATTTTCTTGAAAGTGGGGTAGCGGTGCGCGGGCATGCACGCAATTGATGAGGGCGTTGAGTGAGTTTTGCCGGGCCTCGCCCGTAAGGCCGGGCGTGGCTAGCGCGGCTTTAATGGTCCCATTTTTAAATTGAGTCAGTTTTCGGCCGAGTTCAAGGAGCGCAAAAGGCGCCATGGTGTCGTCGGCAAACCCGACTGCAAGCGTCGTTCCGAGTTCGTTTGGGGCTTCTGTGGTAAAGCACGTCCCAGGGCGCGCGTTAACCCCTTGGGCCTTCAGGCGCTTTATCAGCACGTCGCCAAAAGGCGCTTGGGCGAGGTCCTCTATGCGTTGCACGATCATAGCGATGTGGCCATAGGGCGTAGCGGCTTGTTTCAGGGGGCCGGTTTTTATGTAACGCATGCGCGGGGTGGTAAATGCCATCATGGCCCTTGCCTTGACCTCTACTCGTAAAAACCTGATTATAGCCCCGCGCTCGGGTCCAGCGCACGGGGCTGTTGTGCCCCGGGTTTAGTAAGCCAACTATCGATCCAGGTATTGAGATGAACGTGAGCGATCAGAAGCGGCTATTACGCGAAATGATTTTTTTCCGCCGATTTGAGGAACGTTCCTTTGAGGCATATATGGAGCGGAAGATCGGTGGTTTTCTTCACCTATATTCCGGCCAAGAGGCGGTTGCGACCGGGGTGTTGGAGACGGCGCGTTGTGGCCATGACTATGTCATCACAGGGTACCGTGACCACGTGCACGCCATCAAAGCGGGAGCGCCTGCCCGCGAGGTCATGGCCGAGCTCTATGGAAAGGTCACGGGGTCGAGCCGGGGGCGCGGCGGCTCCATGCATATTTTTGATCCGTCCGTGAATTTTATGGGCGGATATGCGCTCGTAGGCCAGCCATTCCCTCTGGCCGCAGGCTTGGCCTTGGCCTGCAAGCACAAGCGTACTGATCAGATCGCAATGTGTTTTCTGGGAGATGGGGCCAATAACCAAGGGACATTCCACGAGACCTTGAATATGGCGTCTTTGTGGAAATTGCCGGTTCTTTTTGTCTGCGAGAACAATCTTTACGCCATTGGCACGCGGATTGAGCGCTCGTCAGCGGTGGTCGACCAATATAAGCGCGTTGGGGCTTACAATATTCCCAGTAGTCAGCATGATGGCCAGGATATCGATGTAGTGATGACGGCGGCGCGTAGCGCCATCGATCACGTGCGTAGTGGTGCCGGCCCCTATTTTATTGAATTCATGACCTATCGGCAGCGCGGCCACTCCATGTCCGACTCCAACGCCTATCGTTCCAAAGAGGAAGAGCGGCAATGGGCAGAGCGTGATCCTATTAAAATCTACGGTGAGCGCCTGAAGAAGGCGGGGATCATTACCGACACGGAGATCGCGGCGATGGAGAAGTCTGTTTTAGACGAGATCGAGAACGATGTGGTGCGTTTTGCTGAAGAGAGTCCGGAGCCACGTGTGGAAGATTTGAACAAGTACTGCATGGATGATCAACCCAATCCCCAGTGGATCGGACCTTTGGTCCAAGGGGATCACCATGGCTGAGATCGCCTATTGGGAAGCGATACGTCGGGCCCATGATGAGGAATTGGCGCGTGATCCCATGGTCATTGCTATGGGTGAGGACATTGGCGTCGCGGGCGGGACCTATAAGGCGACTTCTGGCCTTTACCAAAAGTATGGTGCCGACCGGGTCATCGATACGCCCATTTCAGAGAATTCGTACACCGGTATTGGTATCGGGGCCTCAATGGCGGGCATGCGCCCGATCATTGAGATCATGTCTATCAACTTTGCCCTGCTGGCGCTTGATACACTGATCAACGCCGCAGCGAAGATTCGCTATATGTCCGGTGGCCGGGTCTCTTGCCCCATTGTGCTGCGTACCCCAGGGGGGACGGCCCACCAGCTCGCGGCCCAGCATTCCGCGAGACTTGCGCGGATGTTCATGAGTACGCCGGGGCTGCGTGTCGTGACTCCGCGCGGGCCTCTGGATGCCTATGGGATGCTGAAATCGGCGGTGAGATGTAATGATCCTGTGATCATTATCGAGCATGAGAGCATGTATAACATGCGCGGCGAAGTACCGGATGAGGAGACGTTTCGTCCCTTAGAGGGGGCCGAGATCGTGCGGACGGGGACGGATGTGACCCTGATTGGCTACAATTACAGCGTGCATCTGTGCCTCGCGGCCGCCGATAAACTCGCCACTATGGGCATTTCTGCGGAAGTGTTGGATTTGCGCGCGTTAAGGCCCATAGACCGCGACACAATTCGGCGTTCCGTCGAAAGGACACACAAGGCCGTCATTGCCGAGGAAGACGAGGCGACCGTGGGCGTGGGGGCGGAGATCATATCCATTATTATCGAGGAGTGCTTTTTTGCCCTTGATGCCCAACCTGTGCGTGTGCATGCGGCGGATGTTCCGGTTCCCTACAATCGGCACCTAGAGAAAGCCGCCATCCCGAATGCCGATGATGTGCTGGCAGCGGCACTCAAGGTTCTGGGTCGCGTCTAAACGTTTGACCAGACCATCCACTATAGAATAGGACCAGCCCATCATGGCGGAGCCGTTCCTTATTAAAATGCCGCAACTTTCCGACACGATGTCGGAAGGTACGATTGTCTCGTGGGAAAAGGCGATTGGCGATTTCATTACCCGCGGTACCGTGGTGGCCACAGTCGAGACCGATAAAGCCATCATGGATGTCGAGGTCTTTCGCGAGGGCTACTTATCCGGTCCACTTGCGGCCATCGGCGTGGCGATTCCTGTGGGAACGGCGATTGCGGCCTTGGCGGCCGATCTCGACGGGGTATCGGCAGGTCAGGAGATGGCAGCGCCACCGGCGGCAGTCGATGCCGCCCCCGAAAACGTGATCCCGACGGGTCAGGCGGTAGCCATGCCGAAACTTTCCGACACGATGTCGGAAGGGACGTTAGTCTCGTGGGAAAAGGCGATTGGCGATTTCATTACCCGCGGTACCGTGGTGGCCACAGTCGAGACCGATAAGGCCATCATGGATGTCGAGGTCTTCCGCGAGGGCTATCTCTCGGGGCCTCAGGCCGCGGTAGGGCAGGTGGTCGCCGTCGGTGTGCCGATCGCCTATCTTGTCGCCGGGCCCAACGATGTGGTACGTGGCGATATGTCGAAAATACCCGATGCGCGGGCCGTTAAACCGGTGCCTACTCCGATGTTGGTGCCATCCGGGAGCGCCCAGCCTAAGACGAGGGCGCCAGCTATGCCGCATGGCGCGACTCCGGCGCCTCGTCCCCAAAAAGGGACGGCCAGCCCCTATGCGCGGCAACTGGCCGGGGCTCACGGTATCGATATCAATAGTCTGTCGGGCAGCGGGGCTTTGGGGCGTATTTTGGGCGTGGACGTGATTGGCGCGGGTGCCCCCCGCGTGTTGGCTAAGCGGATCTTTCAAGTGGCAGGTTCCGGGCGCCCCATGGATAGCATGGAAAAGGCGGTGAGCCAGAATATGGAGTACTCACTGTCCATGCCGCTTTTCCGGGTCATGGTTTATGTCAATCCAGCAAACCTAAGCGCGGCTGCGAAGGCCCGCAAAGTATCGTTGACGGTGTTGTTGGCGGCTGCGGCCGCCCGTGCCGTAGCGCGCCATCCCCGCGTCAATTCTGTTTATCAGCATGAAGACCGCATCGTAGAGCGTGAGCAGATCGATGTCGGGTTGGCCGTGGAGACGGAGGGTATGGGGCTCGTGGTCCCGGTGTTGCGGGATGTACCGCGCCGCAGTATCGAAGACCTGAACGCGCAGTGGAAAGATCTTGTTGCTCGCGCACGACTCAAACGCTTGAAGCCCGAAGAGTATTCGAATCCGACCTTCACGATTTCGAATATGGGCATGCTGGGGGTAGCCCAGTTTGACGCGATACCCGTGCCTGGTACATCAGCCATTTTTGCGATAGCCAGCACGCAACCGCAAGGAATGCCGGTGACGGTGACCGCTGACCACAGAATCGTCAACGGGGCCGAGGCCGCTAAATTTCTGAATACCTTCAAAGGCTTGGTGGAAGACCCGGCATGGCTTTCCGGGAAAGAGACGACCGTGGCCGCGGCCCAACCGGCCAAGACCCAAACGAATACGGCGCAGATAGACGATTTCAGTCGCTATGACTGTGACGTTTTGATCCTAGGAGGGGGTCCCGGTGGCGAGGACTGTGCGCGGGAACTCGCGGATCACGGGAAGCGCGTCATCATGGTAAACGATGCGCCACTGCCGGGTGGCGAATGTTTGTGGCGAGGATGCATTCCCTCGAAGGCTTGGCGGGCAGCCGCCGATCGTCTGCGCGACCGACACCATGATAGTGCGCTCGGAGTCCTCAATACCGCAGCCCCCACATTGAATTGGGCCAAGCTCGACCAGATGCGCAGGCGTGTGCTCGAGACGCGTGGCGACATGGCCTTAAAGACCGACAAGGGCGTACATATCGATGTCCGTCAGGGCTTCGCTTATTTCGATTCGGATCACAGCGTGGTAGTAGTCAAGAGCGAGACTACGAATTCTTATGAGCGCTTGGCGCCCAAGGCCGGCGTAGCCGGGAAACGCATCACCTTTGGCGCCGCGGTGATAGCGACTGGCGCACCCCCGTTCGTGCCCCCTATACCAGGTGCTGATGGCGAGAGGGTTTTGACCTCTGACACGGTATGGAATCTCAAGGCCCCGCCGAAGCGGCTCGTCATCGTAGGCGCTGGCGCGATCGGTCTTGAGATGGCGCAAATCTTTGCCGATTTTGGTACCAAGGTTACCGTTCTTGAGGCGCGTGATCGTGTGCTCCCTGAGGTCGAAAGTGAGGTCGCAACCCAGCTCGGGGTGTTGCTTGCGAAAGAAAAGCGCCTCGCGATCATCACCTCTGCTGCCGTTCGACGAATCGTCGAACGTAGCGGCACGATCTCCGTAAGCTACGCGGTTGCCGAATCCGAGCACGTCATTAAAACCGATTACGTGCTCATGGCGACGGGTAAGCGTCCTGTGACAGAACCCCTTGCGCTTACAAAGGCCGGAGTTAAGGTCGATCGGGGGGTGATTTCGGTCGATCAACAGGGTAGGACGAACGTCCCTCACATTTTCGCAGTCGGCGACGTGGTCGGTGGCTATATGCTGGCGCATACCGCGGGACATCAAGGTCGTGTTGCTGCCC
>Ga0307375_10000268_pt1 | contig 70284 bp, 63 predicted proteins | sample TR1MG_FD_202531 | JGI IMG/M metagenome (GOLD analysis project Ga0307375, IMG submission 202531) | Soil microbial communities from Risofladan, Vaasa, Finland - TR-1 | ecosystem: Environmental > Terrestrial > Soil > Coastal area > Acid sulfate soil | place: Finland: Risofladan, Vaasa | collected... | reverse complement strand
TGCTCGCCTGCCTCCTTGATAATTAGAAGCTTTTCGTCCTTACTAAATTTTCTCTTTCCCATTTCTGCGTACATAATTACTAATTTTTGTTGGTAATTATGTCCGACTTGTTAAGGGGCCATTACACCAAATGAAAACCTCAAAAAAGCCAAGGATAGGAGCAATGTTGCGCTGACCTTTTGAGACAAGAATAATGCGCATTGTTCCAATGGTCACATCGCAAATGCGTGCAAAAAAAATAATTAGCGGCAGGAGCAGGTAAACAAATATGTTTGAATCGGTAAAGCTCATCAGGTTGTTCTTAGTGCAATTGATTAATCACAAAGGAAAACCTTTTAGCCTTGTTTGTCAAACTTAACTTACCTAAATTCAAAAAAACTACTTGGCAGAATAAAAAATGGGGTCTCCCCCATTTTTTCTATTTCTTATCACCCGTGATCCAACTAACTATTTTGTCGGAAAAAGGAACATCCTTTGGGTCTGCAAAACCAACTAGTTTGCCGTTTTCATCAATCATAAACTTTTGAAAATTCCAACTGACATCAGCATCCATAACCCCATTCTCGCTTTTCGAGGTAAGCCACTTGTAAAGAGGAGCAATATCCTTTCCCTTCACTGAAATTTTCGCCATCATAGGAAAAGTAACACCATAGTTCTTAGTGCAAAACTCTTTAATTTCAGCATTGCTACCTGGCTCTTGACTCAAGAAATTATTGGCTGGGAAGCCAATAATAATAAAATCGGGACCACCATAGGTTTCATAAAGCTTCTGTAGATCGGCGTACTGTTTAGTGAATCCACATTTGGATGCAGTATTAACAACGAGCACCTTTTTTCCCTTAAGCTGTGAAAGCGGGTAGTCGGCTCCATCAATGGTTTTAACGGTAAAATCGTAAAACGATTTGGTTTGCGCATTGGCAGCAGTTCCTGCTAACAACATGGCAATTAAATAAAGCGTTGGTTTCATAACTTTCATGTTTTCTGAAAGTAACGCTTTACGTTATAGAATGTTCACAGCTAAATTTTTTCAATATCCTCTGACAAAACCCAACCCTTATTACCGTCGCTTATGTGTATTTCATACCATGATGATAGAGAGTCAGTAATTGTAACTATTGATCCCTCGTGAAGGATGAATAAGTCCTTACCGCTATTATCAGGAGAACTTTTAATGGTTACAACTGGGGAAAGAACAACTGCCTCGTTATGGTTATTCATCTTTGACCTTTCAGCAAAGGAGATGGTAATGGACACTCCAAAAAGGATTAATAACCCAATGGTACCCCAAAAGCCAATTCTCTTAGATGAGATACTCATCCCAAATCGAGAAAGCAAAGCGGCCGCACAAAAGAGAAAGAATAAAACCATTGCAATTCTAGCCCAGCCGTTTGGTCCGAACAAACTCTTAAAACCAGAAAACCAACTGCTGAGAAAAAATTGCGGGATAGCATCGATTTTATCAACCACTTGTAATCGAGCTAACTCTAGGTTATACTTGTAGTCGCTATTGGAGGGTGATAAACGAAGAGCTCTCTTGTAGGAAATAATCGATTGAGCAAGTTTTCGCTGTTTAAACTGAGCATTTCCTAGATTGAAATACAAATCAGCAGATTGAAATCCCTGGTTTAATATTGTTTGATACTTTGCTTCCGCCTCAGAATAGTTCCCCTTCTGATAGTCAATATTGGCCTGACTCCAAAGCGAATCGGTTGAATGTTGGCCATAAGACACTATAGCAAACAAGCACAACCCCATGGTAACTATTAACTGTTTCATCTTACTTGATTAATTGTTCAAGGTTGCTAACTAGCTCAACTGCCTTCTTAAAAATCATTTCTCGCTTCTCAATTGATGCAGAGGGAGAGTAACGAGCAAATTCACACTGAGCTATTACCGCCAAAACATCCTGACTAGTTTGGTCATCCACGTTCCTGGCTTGCAGCAGCTCTGCAACTCGATCAGAGGTTAAGTCGGCAGAGGGTATAGAAAGCTTATCGGCCAAATACCCCAATATTGCCTTGTGTAGTTCCTCAAAATAGATATCGCTGTTATTTAACTTAAGAGCCATCTCTGCATTCTTCAACCTTCGTCGAGCAATTTTATTTGCTTTTCGGTTGCGATAAAGTTTGATATCATAACGTTCCTTCTGCATTTTGGAAAGGAAAAGACCTGCAAATACTGTCAGAACTATAATTAACAAATATCCAATATAATAAAACCAACTTTCTACCAGCAAGAATTTTTTACCGACAAAGTGCTGTGGCTGAACCTTGATGAATAAAATATCTTTGCCCAGAATTTTTAAATCCTTCTTTGAAACGCCTCCATATATAACGGATGTAGTGCTACCATCTGACAAATCGGGTGAAACCGTGATAGTGGTGGGCGAAGTTTTCAGGGTAGTATATTTACCATTTGATGGATTAAAGTAGGAGAACTCAACTGGTGGAATGGTAAATGTTCCAGCACTCCGTGGAATTACGGGGTAGTCGAAACTTTTACTCCCAGAAGCTTCGCTACTCGAAGTATTAATGTTCTCGGTTACTTTTGCGTCGTAGGTATCAAAGTCGGCAGGAAATGAAATTTTTGACGCTCCGATCAACTTCAAATTGCCAGTGCCAGAAATCTTAAGGTGATATGTTGCTGCTTCATTTGCCTTTAACTGATTTCTATCCATCGATCCAACCATGCTAAAATTACCAACGGCACCAGTGAACGATGCTGGTTTTCCTGCCTCAGGCAATGGTTTTACAGAGATTGTAACAGGTGGACTGACAATATGCTTTTTTATCGTTTCAACGTTTCCACCAAAGAAATCATCAAAAATACTTTGAGGACCGCTACTCTGAACACCTAAAATGAGGTCAATCTGGCATGGATCTATTTTTACCGCCCCCGTTTGCTGAGGAAATAGCAGAAATTTTTTAATTACACCAACGTTGTATATTTTGCCATTGACATCCTGCCGTTTAAAAACCAGCTGATTAGGAGTTGCCACCTCTTGGCTCCAAAAACCATTAAACGATGGCATCGTTATATTATCAAATCGCTGAAGATTAACCCCTCTAGCATAGAGACTAATGGTTGCCTCCACGGCCTCACCCAAATATGCTGAATGCTTATTTACATTAACACGCACAAATAGGTCTCCTGCTGGATTGGAAGGATTATCCTGATTTGCGGATGAGTGCTGAGTTTGATTTGGAGAGCCACTATCGCTGCTCTTCACAACTTGAATTTCGAAGGGAGCGGTGACATAGGTTTTCCCATTAACCATAACTGAAGCTGAACCAACTTTAGCTTTTCCTTCCTTATCTGATTGCAAAATGTAGGTATAAGAATAACTCTCCGATTGAGAAACCTGCCCATTTATAATCTGGGTGCTCGACATGGATGACTGGCTTGGTCCTGCCAGAATGTTAAAACTTCCTGGACTTGACAGGTGGAATGAGGATGGATGAGCATTAACCGTAAAGGTTAGGCGAAACTGTTCACCAACCTCTACTACCTGAGGAGCTGAAGCTTCAAAGCTCACCTCCTGAGCCCAAAGCATTTGAATGCAGCTAACAAATACGCTAAATAGAAATAACCTTTTCATCTTCACGTCCTCTCAAATTACCAATTTTTTTGAACCTTTACTTTAACTGCCTCTGCCTTTTTCTCATTCACCTTTTGCTCAACTTGGTTCTCATTGTTCTGAAGCGCGTTTAATATTCGTTCAGCATCGTCCTTCGAAATTTTAGGTTGCTGTCCCTGCTGTTGCTGCTGATTAGGGTTATTGTTTTGCTGGTTCTTATTATTTTGATCTTTTTGCTTATCGTTTTGCTTATTCTTATCATTCTTGTTCTTATCATCTTTATTCTTGTTCTTATTATTATCCTTATCTTTTTGATTATTCTTTTTCAACAACTCCTTTGCATACGCTAGATTATACTTAGCGTCCATATCATGCGGGTTTAGCCGAAGCGAATTTTCATAAGCCTCAATGCTCTCCTTCAACTTTTTACTTTTGAAAAGAGAATTCCCGAGGTTATAAAAGGAACTTGCGAGCTGTTTCTTTTGGTCGGCACTCTTGTTATCAGTGGATATTTTATTAAATATTTTGGCAGCTTCATCAAACTTTCCTTGCTTATACAAGGCATCACCTAAATTAAACTGGGCATCAAAAGAAGATGGATTGCGCTCCAATGCTTTTCTGTACTTAACTTCAGAATCAAGAAAGCTGGCCTTATCGTAGAGCTTATTACCCATCCTAATTTCCTTTCGGCCTGTTTGGGCGAATGAACTTATTACTGAAATAAAGAGGATTAATATCGTTAGTATGGTTTTCATTTCAATCGAGCTTTAAATATCTCCAATTTTTCCTGCCACCGATTCTTCCGTTCTAGAATGAAATATTCAACAAAAAGCAGGAAGAGGGCAAACCAGAGAAAATACTGAAACTTATCATCATATTCGGAATACACCTTGGAGTTAAAGTTCTGCTTGTCCATTTTTCGAATGTCGGCAAGAACCTCGTTAAGGCCAAAGTTAGAGTTTGTAGCCAATGTATACCTTCCACCAGTTGCTGCGGCAATTCCCATTAACACACTTTCATCGAGCTTGGTAACAACAATTTTTCCTTTTGAATCGGTAAGAAAATTCGTACCTCCGGGTGATAATGGAATGGGAGCTCCTTGTGGGCTTCCCACGCCGATGGTATGAATTACAATCCCCTTTTCTGCAGCATCGCGAGCAGCTGCAATGGCATCATCTTCGTGATTTTCGCCATCGGTAATAATTACCATTACCCTACTCTTCTCACTCCCTGGTGTAAAGGAGTTTATGCCCAACTCAATGGCCTTACCAATTGCAGTTCCTTGTACAGGAACAATTCCTGGATTAATAGTATTCAGAAACATCTTAGCTGAAACGTAATCGGAAGTCACTGGCAGCTGCACATAGGCATCACCAGCGAACACAATTAGCCCAATTCGATCATCGGTGAGCTTATCAACCATTTGTGCAATGGCCTGCTTTGCCCGTTCAAGCCGGTTTGGCATGATATCTTGAGCAAGCATACTGTTGGAAACGTCTAGACAAATAATAAGTTCAACCCCTTTTCGCTTCACATCCTTTAGCTTGGAGCCCAACTGGGGCCGAGCAAGAGCAAAAATGAGCGATATTGCCACCAGTGAAAGTATAGAGGCTTTTACCCAAGGGCGTGAACTTGAAGCCTCCGGCATTAGCTCGGAAATGATGCTGGGGTCGCCAAACCGCTTTATCGCCCTTCTCCTTATCTGCATTGCCAAATAAAATATGACAAGAAGAAATGGAATCGCTATTAACAAATACAAATATTCTGCGTTAGCAAAACGAAACATGCCAGTATATTTAAGGAATAGTTCTTAAAATGGTAACCTTAACAATAAAATCGAGGGCTATCAAAAGCAGCGAAGCTAAGGCAAAAGGCATGAAGCGCTCTTCCTTCTTACTTAGCGTTTTGATCTCAACCTTCGATTTTTCCAGTTTATCAATGGACTGGTATATTTTCTCCAGACTTTGATTACCCGTTGCTCTAAAGTATTTTCCTTCGGTCATCTGGGAAATTTGCTGAAGCATCTGTTCGTCTATTTGAACGGGCATATCCTGTAGTTGAATCCCGTAAGGGGTTTGAACGGGATATGGGGCAGTTCCTTCTGTACCAATACCAATAGTGTAAACACGAATGCCATATGTTTTAGCAAGCTCTGCAGCGGTTAGCGGTGCAATTTCGCCCATATTGTTTACCCCGTCAGTAAGCAATATTACCACGCGGCTTTTGGCCTTACTATCTTTAAGCCGATTAATTGCAGTGCCTAAACCATTTCCTATGGCGGTTCCATCATCAATGATTCCACATTTTACCTCCTTAAGTAAATTAATTAAAGAAGTATGGTCGGTTGTTAACGGGCATTGTGTAAAACTTTCACCACTGAAAATTACTAGGCCAATTCGGTCGTTCGGACGGCCCGAAATAAACTGGATAGCAATGTTTTTAGCAGCAGTTATACGATCGGGTGTAAAATCACGCGCTAACATGCTGCTTGAAACGTCAATAGCCATCACAATATCGATACCTTCAGTAGTTGAATTTTCCCAACTCTCAGAGGATTGCGGCCGTGCGATAGCCAGAATTAGAAAAATAAATGCCAAACCCTTCAATAGAAAAGGAAGATGTCGAAGATGGGTTTTCCAAGTATTTCCTATTTTGCTTAGCCCTAATGTGGTAGATAGCTGCACTGTGGCATTCTGGTCCTTTTGACGCAAAACATACCAAACTACTGCTGGTATAAGCAATAGCAGCAAATATAGAACTCCAGGATTACTAAATTGATAACTTCCCATGGCTAGTTGCTACTATTTAAAGGTGAAGAATCTTTGTTTTCAGCATTTCGATCTACCTGATTTGATTCAGCCTTAGGAACGGTAACGGCAGGTCGCGTTTTCTCCACAAACAACTCCGACAGCGTTATGCTACTTTCGTTTTCATCGGGTGACGGAGTATATTTTGCAAATTTGGTAAAATCGGCCGTGGTAAATATTGTTCTCAGGGAGTCCAACATGTCAGGCGTTAAAAGTTTTTTCGAAGCCATGGCTTGTAAAATTTCGTCGCTAGTTTGTTCCAGCGCGTTTACACCAAACACCCTGTAGATGTATACCCGAAGTATTTCCGTAAGTTCAGAGTGATATTGTTTGAAATGATTATTCTGCCAAAGCTTTTTTTCTTTCAAATCGGCGAGCATACGGAAAGCCATTACATCTGCTGGTTCATCTGGTTTAACCATTGAAAGAAGTGGTTTGTTCTGCATCCTCCTAATAACCAGCCAAATGATCAATCCAATCAAAGCAACAATGCCTAATCCCCCAAAAAGCCATGGCGCAATCTCACTAAAAGTGAGTGGAGCCCCAAAGGGTGGCTTAATATCTTTAATGCCGCCTTTGGTAGTATCAACTGCCACTGTGCTTACATGAAGCACGAGGTTCTCAAGCGATATAGTATCAGGCTGTGCACCAGCCATTAGTATAAGAAGTTTGAGGTTTGGGATTGTATATGAACCGGTATCGAAGGATGTAAGCAAGTAAGTCTTGACGAGAGATACCTGACCGCTATCCTTTTTAATAGTATCAACAGGGGAATCGGACAAAACTTCAACTCCGCTAACTATGCTATCCCTATAAATAGGAAAGCCAACTTTCATTTTTGCTGACTGTGACACCAATATTCTCAAGGCAACTTGGTCACCAATAAGAATATGGTTAGTATCGAGCAGTGCTTTGTAGGACAGATTTTGCTGAGCCGCTCCAACCAAGGAAAGACTCAATAAAAGTGTTAATAGTCCTATATTCTTCAACAATTGCATCGTTTTAATATTGCAGGTAACTACCATTTTTACCGTTTCTTGAATAGTTTAATCAACGGCTTAACGTAATCTTCACTAGTGGAAATGGTGACATTATCGACCTTACACTTGGAGAAGGTTTCACCAATTGAGCTGCTAGAATCGGTCCACCACCGGGAGTATCCCTCACGAACGCTAGAGCTCTCCGTATCAATCCAACGCTCCTGCCCCGTTTCAGCATCTCTAACCTTAAGCAAACCTACAGATGGAAGTGCTGCCTCGCGGTTATCGAATACCCTAATGGCTACGACATCGTGCTTATTGCTTGCAATTCGTAGTGCATCAAAGAAGCGTGGTGCTGGTAGCTCGCCATCTTTAAAATCGACAAAATCGGAAAGCACAAAGGCCGTACAACGTTTTTTTATACCATTGGTTAAAAAACGTAAGGCTTCTGAAATGTTGGTGTTACTACTTTCGGGTGTAAACTCAATCAGCTCACGAATAATTCGTAGAATATGCTTGCGCCCCTTCTTAGGCGGAATGAATTTCTCAACCTTATCGCTAAAAAAGATAATTCCAATTTTGTCATTATTCTGAATGGCTGAAAATGATAGTACTGCAGCAATTTCAGTCATTAACCCTTTTTTGAGTTGATGGGAAGATCCAAATATTCTTGATCCACTAACATCGACCAACAGCATAACCGTCAACTCACGCTCCTCTTCAAAAACTTTAACAAATGGCGCATTAAATCGAGCGGTAACATTCCAGTCAATATTGCGAATATCATCCCCATACTGGTATTCTCTAACCTCGCTAAAGGTCATACCACGCCCCTTGAAGGCGCTATGGTATTCACCAGCAAATATATGATGCGAAAGACCACGTGTTTTAATTTCAATCTTTCGAACCTTTTTTAATAGCTCAGTTGTTTCCACTCTTATTTGTTTTTCGAGGTTTAATAATGAGCTTCAAAAACCATTCATCCTCTTTAAGAATCGCGGCATACTCCTTCCCTTGTTGCTTGAAACGCCACTCACTTTTTGAAACCTTGCGGTATTTTAAGGAGAGCTCCTTTTCCACAGCATCCTTCTCACCAAAGTTATACATACGGTTTACCCCAATACATACACCTTTACGATTTAGAATGAACAGCACTGTTTGCTCTTCCATAGTATTCTCAAATTTCAGGAAGCTCCGATCGCCATTGATAACTTCCTTAGCGAAGTAAAATTCTGGAAGGCTATCCCGAACCATCGTTCGAATCTGTGTCTTTGAATAGCCAATAAAATTTTGACCAGCCAAGGGCAACGTTATGCCGGAGCTTAACCCAAAAAGAATCAAGAATAGAGTACTATGGAACTTCAACAGCATTTAGAATTTCAAATATAATATCGTCACTGGTGAGGTTTTCGGCCTCGGCTTCGTAGGTTAAACCAATACGATGCCTCAGTACATCGGCACAAACAGCCCTAACATCTTCGGGAATAACGTAGCCTCTACGCTTAATAAAAGCGTAAGCCTTCGATGCCAAGGCAAGTGAAATAGAACCACGAGGCGAGCCCCCATATGAAATCATTCCCTCCAAACGGCTAAGGTTATATTCCTTAGGATAACGGGAAGCAAAGATAATATCCAGGATGTAACGTTCAATTTTTTCATCCATGTATACCTCTTTAACAACACTCTTAGCTCTTGCAATATCCTCCGTTTTGAGAGCTGCATTTGCAGTTGGAAATTTGTTAAGCAAATTCTGCCTCATGATTAGCTTTTCCTCCTCCTTTTTCGGGTAGCTAATTTTCACCTTCATCATGAAACGGTCAACCTGCGCTTCTGGAAGCGGGTAAGTTCCCTCCTGCTCGATCGGGTTCTGAGTGGCAAGAACCAAAAATGGGTCCTCCAATTTAAAAGTTTGCTCACCAATGGTAACCTGTCGTTCCTGCATCGCCTCAAGTAAGGCACTCTGCACTTTTGCAGGAGAACGGTTAATTTCATCAGCAAGAATAAAATTGGCAAAAATTGGACCTTTACGAACCTCAAATGCCTCCCGTTTCTGGCTATAGATAAGCGTACCTATCAAGTCAGCAGGTAACAAGTCAGGGGTAAACTGGATTCGGTTAAACTTGGCATCAATTGTACTTGCCAACGTTTTTATCGCCAAAGTTTTGGCTAGACCGGGAACACCTTCGAGCAAAATATGCCCATCGGAGAGCAACCCCACCATTAAACTTTCAACAAGGTGCTTTTGTCCAACAATCACCTTGTTCATTTCCATCGAAATAATATCAACAAACGAGCTTTCGTGCTGAATGCGTTCGTTGAGCTCTTTAATGTTAACCATTTCTCCCATAATGCTGAGAATTCTAAGGATTTAATTATAACGATTACAAATTTGCAATTATTAACTACTTATTGGTGTTAACGACAGTTAAAAAGCATTAAACACGCAGAATAATGAAGCCTTTTGTGATTTTTTAACTTTGCATGGTTCTTAAGTGAAGGTGTCTAGTCCTAATTATGTAATTTTACCACAACTATATCAATCAGAACAATGGGGCGGTATTTCATTGAGCTTTCTTTCGATGGATCAGAGTATGTTGGCTGGCAAGCGCAGCTAAACGGTATGGGGGTGCAGCAAGTTTTAAATGGCAAACTTTCCACAATATTTCGGGAAGGTGTTGAAACTGTAGGCTGTGGTAGGACCGATGCAGGTGTGCATGCCAGCTATTTTGTAGCTCATTTTAATGCTTCGGCAACAGATATTGATCTAGAAAAAGCAAAGTATCAGCTAAATAAAATTCTTCCAAGCAGTATAGCTGTTTTTAGCATTTCGCCCGTTTCCCCAAATGCACATGCACGATTCGATGCCGTTGAGCGTACATACCGTTACTACCTTTCCCATTACAAAAATCCTTTTAATAGTGGATTCGCCTACTATTTTTCCCAGCATGTTGACGAAAACAAAATGAATATTGCTGCTGATTTGCTGCTACAAATGAATGATTTCACGAGCTTTGCCAAACTTCATTCCGATAACAAAACGAACATTTGCAAGGTTTACAAAGCGCACTGGCATAGAGAAAATGAAAATTTGCTAGTATTCACAATCACCGCCGATCGCTTCCTGAGAAACATGGTTAGGGCAATTGTTGGTACACTTATAGATGTGGGGCGCGGAAGAATTTCGCCTGAGCAGCTAATAGAAATCGCGGAGGAGAAGAATCGTGGAGCAGCAAGTACCTCAGCGCCTGCGCTTGGGCTATTTCTGGAGGACATCAGATATCCTTCGACGATTTTCAATAGAACACGCACCAATACTCAGTCCCTAGAATAGCAAAGCGAATTCATGTTATGAACTCGCTGCACGCCTTTCAATAGAAAGAAAGTTATTTCGACTTATTCAGTGAAATTTCAACACTTTTTACTTCGCCAGCATTGATTTCAAAACTATTTAGAAGCCCTTTTTCATAGGAGATAAGCGAAGACTCCAAGGTATATTCTCCTTGCCCTAAACCAACAAAAGCAAACTTGCCATCAAAATCGGTATAGGTAACCTTGTCGGTACCAGCAACTTTTACAGCAACCCCTGCAAGGGCCTCACCAGTGGTTTGATCTAATACTTGACCTGAAATTGAACAGGTTGAAGAACTCGTGGCATCGGTATTTACCTTCTTATCGGTGTTCTCAGCAGCTAATGATACTGACACTGCAAGTAACATGGAAAGGAACAAAACTTTGTAAGTGTTCTTCATGGCTTTTTAGGTTTTTCAATTCGATGTAATTAATGCATCAAATGTAAGGGAGCCATGTTACTTAATTCTTAGTCCAATATAATTTGTTTGTTAACAAATCGTTAACCAATGAATATTACTTATCCTAATTTTGCGGATTTGGCTGATGCTCGGGCCGCAAAAGATCATTTACGGATTTCACGGGGTTGAATGTAATTAATGGTACTTCAACGAAAAGGGTTAGCCATTGAGCCATTGAGCCATTCCATAGGCCAGGAAGTTCTTGTGCCTTAAGAATTCTCCCATCCTTTGACTTCTGGGCAATAAACCCAGTTTCCGGATCGCTAAATTGCTTGAGGTCGAACTTCGTATTTTCAAAATTGTAAGTCCAACAAACGATGTCCACTGGGTTAAAATGGGTGGAACGAGAAAACATCACCTTTTGACTGCTGTTTTTGAGATCAATTTGTGAACTCTCCACTATTTGAAGAGAAAGGTGACCATCTTTCGACTTTACCCAAAAAGGTCCACCACCAGGTTCCCCTTCATTTCGGACCATACCGCATACTCGAATTGGCTTATCGAGGAACTCGACTAAGGCATTTGCCCACAAATTGGAATTTTTATAATCAGACCGATCTGGTAGCTTTATAAAATATCGGTGAAGCAGAGTTTGTTGTGCTTTCGCTAACTCTGATTCAGCAAACTCATTGCTAGAAACTTTTTGCTGTATGGAATGTACCAATTCCTTTACCTCCAAAAGCAATCCAGCAATTACCATCTTATAATCGACCGTTTCGGCCTTTAAATGGTCAGGAACAATGTTGTCAATGTTTTTTATAAAAATTAATGGCTCAATAAGATCGTTTAGGTTATCGAGCAGTGCACCATGGCCTCCAGGTCGAAAAAGCATTTGTCCATTGGGCTCTCTGAAGGGGTTATTTTCCACATCAACAGCAATGGTGTCGGTAGATTTCTTCTGAACCGAGAACGAAACTCGGTAGGAGACCCCAAACTTATTTTCATAGAATGCAGTAATCTCCTTAAGTTTATGCGTAAAGCCTTCAATATGCTCCGGCGATACAGTGAGGTGAATTGATACGCTACCGGAAGATTCGCGTGCATAAAGTGCACCCTCAACCAAGTGCTCCTCTACGGCTGTTCGGACCGTATCGCCGTAGAAATGAAACTTCAGCAATCCCTTGGGCAGCGTTCCGTAATTCATTCCATCCTTATTTAGCAACACTTCCAGAATGGTACCATACTTTTTTTGCTCCAACAATGTGTCCACCGCATAACCCTTTATTCTTAAATTCTTGGCTAACTCTGGGAAGAAAGCAAAGTTGCGAATCTGCTCAAAGAAGGCATATGCTGAGTTGAACGACCTATCGTCAAACAAAGCTCGTCCTTTCTTCTTTATTTCATCAAGGCATTCAAACAAGTCTTTAAACATTCTGGTTGCTGCACCCGACGCAGGAACAAATTTCAGCCTAGCACCATCATAGCGTTTGTAACGCTCAATAGATTTTACTCGTTCTGAATCGTTAATGAACATTATACCATTGCCAACAGTAGCAGGAGCCACTATTTCCATAAAAGGAAATCCTTTTTCGAAATTGGTTAGCTGGGTTTCAAGTTTTTCTGGTGAAATACCATTTTGCTTAAGTTGGTCAAGGTCGGAAGGTGATAGTTGCATACTATATAGGTATTTAACGCGTTGCCCAATGAATTCTTGCTCGAACTAATTCCTTCTGGTCTTCCTCTCTAACTACATTGTTAAGATAAACTCCCCTACCCTTTGAGGCCATATTAACCACATACGCTTCGCCACAGATTGCATCTGCAATATAGTTAAGTTCAACCTTTTCGAGAATATTACTTTGATGATGTTCCCAGTTGTAGCTATCTAAAATCCACTCCAAATATTTAATGACATTAACTTGACCATTCATATCGATGTCACCGTATCGAACAACTCCCTTGGAGTAATTCCAGGCACAGGGCAAGGCATCAATTTTATCAGGTCGGGCTTCAATAGCATTTTCACTAGTAACAAGTGGAACAGAAGCGGTATAGGGTTCAATATTTTGAGGACGCCGAGCGGCAGTATCCAGAAGAACATAAACTGAAGTGGCCTTAGCCAAAGGAACTTCTTCGTCTTTCGTGTTGAGCAACAAAAAATCACGATAGGAGAAAACAGAGTCCATAGCCTTTGGCCAGGTTTTTACCACAACCTCATCTCCTCGTTCTGGCATTTTCCCTAGCTCAATGGTAATGCGGCTTAAAGCCCAGAATAAGCCCTTATCGTTTAAATAATTGCGACCGATGCCCAGACTATCGGAATGCTGGCAGGCGCTTTCCTGAAAGAGCTCCAGCAATGCCACTGCAGATAACCTCTTCGAAAAATCCACAGATGAAGAGTGAACTGTATATATTTCGTGACCAAAAAATGACTGTTTTTCCATGTTCCGGTTTTATTGTTAAAGGGTGGATATATGCCTTATGCAACACCCAATTATAAACAAGAGAAGAGTAATTGGATTATTCAGATGCATTTTTTTGTTCTTAAATATACAAAAATGGCAGGAAACGATACCTGCCATTAGTCTAATCTAATTATTTTTTAAGTTTTTGTAAAAACTTATCCATATCGACAATGAATCGACTATGGCTCCCCTTCCCTATTTCTCCATCATCATCATTGGCAATGACTTCAAACTGAAGCCTTCGGCCATCAACACTTACAAGGGATGCCTTGCACACCACATGACCGCCTATTGGTGTTGGCTTTGTATGAGTAACATTAACCTCCACCCCTACAGTTCCATAACCTACAGGAAGAAAAGGAGCAACTGCATTCAAACAGGCATTTTTCATTAGCGCAATCATTGCTGGCGTTGCAAAAACATCTACCATACCTGAGCCGTATCTTTTTGCCGAATCATTTTCGGTTACTAGCTGCGACGACTCAAAAGTAACTCCTAAAGGAATATTTATAAAATCAGCCATGATACAATAGATAATGTATATTGGAACCTATTTGCGCAATGCTTTTAACCTATTGGCCATACCAGCTGCAACGGAACTACACCTATCTAACTTTTCTTCGTTTGGCATACCATATATATCTACCGGTTCAGCAACAAGCTCCCATTCAATATTCTCTGAAAATTTAAACAAACTTCTAGCTCCACCACCATTCCAGCTATATGAGCCAAAAATACCCAAGAGATGATCCTTAACAGCCATGTGTTCCAACTCCCTAGTTAACTGCTCCATGAGAGGGAACATCTCGGAATTGTAAGCGACGCTTCCAAGTATTACGCCCTTATATTTCCAGATTGCATTTATCAAGTGAGAAATGTGTGTCTTGGAAACGTCAAAAACTCGGACGTTCATAATTCCATTTTCCACCAGTTGACGTGCAATATGATCGGCTAGTTCCTCCGTTGAACCATACATGGAAGCATAAATTATTACCACTCCCTCCTCCGTTTCATATTTGCTCCACTTATCGTAGAGGCCAAGAACTTTTTCAGGGTTAGTGCGCCAAACCGGGCCATGAGTCGGGCAAACGGCCTTTACGGGAACGCCTTCCAACTTTTTAAATGCCTTTTGCACCATATTGCTATATTTTCCAACAATGTTGGAGTAGTAGCGACGCATTTCATCCTCGTAAAAATCGAAGTTGATTTCATCGTCAAAAACTCCACCATCTAAGGTGCCGAACGAACCAAACGCATCACCGGAAAATAGAATGCCATCGGTTTCATCAAATGTCATCATTGTTTCGGGCCAGTGCACCCAAGGAGTTATAACAAATTTGAGCTTATGGTAACCCAAGTCGAGCGTATGACCATCCTCCACCATATAAAGATTCTCCTTGATTCCCCAGTATGCTTCCACTATTTTGAAAGTTTTGAGGTTGCCAACCAGCATTACTGATGGATACCTTTCAATTATGGATCTAATCTCTCCAGAATGGTCGGGCTCCATGTGGTTAATAATTAGATAATCGAGCGTTCTACCCTTCAATAAACCTTCCACCTTTGAAACAAAATTACCGCCCGATCGCAGCTCTACTGTGTCTACCAATGCTGTTTGCCCATCAAGAATCATGTAACAGTTGTATGCAACGCCATTATCCAAAGGCCACATATTTTCGAACAGGTGCTTTCTCCTGTCGTTCACTCCAATCCAATGAACTTTACCTTTAACGTTAAGTGGTGTCATCTGTAGTATATTACTTTTAAAAATTATCGTTGCCCAAATGCACGAATATACAATTCAGCATACAAAAATATAAAACCGATACGATTTATTAGACCAAACAACATCATTACCTTTATGTTTTGCTGGACAAAATGCTGTAGAACACTATTTTTTGAAATCTACCCAATTCCAGTTTTTGAAATCCACAAAAAAAGGGGACACAAATGCATCCCCCTTAAGCAATCAATATCAATGCAAACTATTTCTTAACGTAAATTAAGAAGCCCCATGGGCCAAGGGTAAAGTCAGCCTTTGCGGGAATATCTATTTCCGTTGCCTTATCTGCAAACAGGTCGACATAATGGCCAGCCAATGCTTCATTATCCAAGGTAAAGGATTGTTTATTTTTGCTGAAATTGAAAATAGCCAGCACCTTCCCTTGTTCATTTTCACGTGTAAAAGCGTAAATCTTACTGTTTGCCGACTTTATACGGAACATATCTGCACCCTTTTCTCCACACAGTAGTGCTGGATTGGTAGCTTTGAGCTCAACTAACTTTTGATAGAACGGAAACCATTCATTATTGGGCCAATTAATGGTATCCTTATCAAAAAAGCGCAGTCTTTTATGCATTCCGACCTCCTGCCCACTATAAATCAAAGGCATACCGGGAACCACAAAGGTAAGAGCAGCCATAGCCTTAACCGCATCGCCCATCCGTTCAAACTCAGAGCCATTCCAGCTGTTCTCATCATGGTTGGTAATAAAGCGCATACGAAAAGCATTCTTAGGGTAGGTTACCAGCTCCTTTTGGAAGCAAGAGTCAAGCTGCGGAATAGAATCCTTCCCCTGAGCAATGGCGTTCATAATGTGGTGAAATTCCCAAGAATAGGTCATGTCAAAAGCGTATTCCTGCAAATCGGGCTGTTCCGCTTCGGCAAGCATAAATACGGGTTTTACCTTATCAAACTCTGCACGAGCTTTATTCCAGAATGGCGTTGGCACCATTCCTGCTACATCGCAGCGGAATCCATCAACATCAGCCTCTGTTAGCCAATACTTCATGGCCCCTATCATATACTTTTGCAGTTCAGGCTTCGAGTAATCGAGCTGAGCCACGTCCGTCCAGTCAAAGGGAGAAACAATCTTTCCGGTGGAGTCATGCTTATACCAGTCGGGATGCTCAGTAATTAGAGCATTATCCTGTGATGTGTGATTAGCAACCCAGTCAAGGATCACCTTCATGCCATTTTCGTGCAGTATTTTAACCACATCCTTAAACTCTTCCATGGTGCCAAACTCTGGATTAACTTTCATGTAATCCTTTACAGAATAATAGCTACCGAGGGATCCCTTGCGGTTAACTTCTCCAATGGGATATATTGGCATAAACCAGATAATCTTTACACCAAGTTTTTTCAATTCAGGTATATGGCTCTTGAACTCAGTCAAGGTGCCACTTGGAGTATACTGCCTAAGGTTTACTTCATAAATGGTTGCATTGTATGACCATTCTGGATGAGCAACCTGAAACTTTTGTGCAGGTTGATTGTTTCCTGTATTATTACAGGAAGAAAAGAGCACGAAAGTAGCAAGCAAAATTGCGAAACCAAGGCCGGTGTAGGAGGAGCGCAATCGTTTTAACATTGATCTCATGGCTATTTCTTTAAATGTTACAAAACTTATTATCAACGAATTACAAATATAAAATTTTAAAATTTAATTTGTCATTTTTTATCGATTTAGAGACAAAAAGCTACTTTTGTAAGCTGGAAAAAAATGTGAACCAAGCAATGAACGTTTTATAACAAACATATAAAGTATATGAAAAGAGTTTTAGTTGCCACCGGAGGAGGAGATTGCCCCGGACTTAATGCAGTGATTAGAGCAGTGGTAAAGCGCGCTGCACAAGAAAAAGATTGGGAGGTAATCGGCAGTATTCAATCCTTTGATGGCATCTTACGGGAGCCCACTGAAATCAGAGTCTTGGACGAAAAATCTGTTGCAGGTATCCACGTTCAAGGAGGAACGTTAATTGGAACCACAAATAAAGGAGGTCCCTTTGCTTGGCCTGTAAAGAACAACGACGGCACTTGGAGCGCAGTTGACCGCTCTGACGAAATGATTCGCAAGTTGCAGTATCTTGGTGTGGATGCCGTAATTAGTATTGGTGGTGATGGATCACAAAAGATTAGCCAGCAGCTATACGAAAAAGGACTTAACGTTATTGGTGTCCCAAAGACCATCGACAACGACCTATCGGCGACCGACTTTACTTTCGGATTTCAAACAGCTGTTCAGATTGCCACGGATGCTGTTGACAAACTGGTAACTACTGCAGCAAGCCATAATCGCGTTCTTATTCTTGAGGTTATGGGGCGCTATGCTGGATGGATTGCCCTACATGCTGCAATTGCTGGTGGGGCAGACGTGTGCTTGATTCCTGAAATTCCATACGATCTTGAAGTGGTATTGGACCGTTTGAATAGTAGATTCTCCCGTGGAAAAGGGTTTGCCATTGTGGTAATTGCCGAAGGTGCCAAACCAATGGGTGGTGACATTACCTCCGAAAAATCAGATGAAGTTGGCTATGCCAACCTTCGGATGGGCGGCGTTGCATCCAAACTCATGAAGGATCTCAAAATGGCTGGTTTTGAAGCAGATATGAGAGAGACAGTGCTTGGACACCTTCAGCGAGGTGGTATCCCCAATGCCTACGACCGAATTCTTGCGACACAATTTGGAGTAAAGGCTTTTGAGGAGGTCCTAGCCGGAAATTTTGGAACCATGGTAGCTTATCGTCACCCGAACATCATATCAGTTCCTTTGCTTGATGCCATAGATAGACCAAATTTTGTAGAGCCAACAAGCTCCATGGTCATCACCGCTAAAGGTGTTGGAATTAGTTTTGGAGATTAGGTTGAAATAAACCAAAAAAAAATAGGCTGCCCATAATGAGCAGCCTATTTTTTTAACTCAATATCCTAGTTCTGAAGGAGTAGCACCATTTCGCTCCTTGCAGGAATTGTAAATGGCTTAGAAAGGTCAACATGCATTTTAGTTAGAATATCTACCCCAACTTTATAGTTGCCAATTGACTCCTTGAATCGAATAGGATCAACCTCTTTAAGTTCCTTGCCCGAATTAAGCACCACCATTACCACCTGCTGTGGGCTTATTCTGAAGTAGGTATAAACATTATCCTGTGGAACATACTGAATAAGCTTGCCCTGGGTCAGTGCTGATGATCCTTTACGCCAATTTGCCAAGGTGGAAAAGAAATCGTATGCCTCATTTTGCAGTGGCGTTCTGCCTTCACGAATAAAGTCATTTATGGTATCGGCCTTCCAACCACCAGGGAAGTCCTGCCGTATTGTACCATCACCATTGGCTTTGTCGCCATACATCAGCATTTCTTCTCCATAGTAAACCTGAGGAATGCCACGGGTTGTGAGCAGAAATGTCATGGCTAACTTATAGCGATTAATATCAACTTGCTCCTTCGTTTTAAAGAAGCGGCTGAGGTCATGATTTACTGCAAATACCATAATATTGTTCAAATTGGCATAGAGGAAGTCCTGCGACAAAATGTCGTATAGCCGCATGAGTCCCGTATCCCACCCACTTGGCTCATCAAATGCCTTTTCCATGGCAAAAGTTAGGGGAAAGTCCATCACAGATGGAAGGTTTGAGTTAAACTTTCCTGCTTCTGGGGAATTTGCCTGCCAGTAGGCACACCAAGAAGGCTGCGACATCCAAACCTCACCCACAATATTAAAATTGGGATACTCAAGGAGAACTCGCTGATCCCAATACGACATGAAATCGGCATCGGGATATGGATAGGTATCCATGCGGATGCCATCTAAACCAGCATACTCAATCCACCAGATGCTATTTTGAATGAGGTAATCAGCCAACAATGGGTTACGTTGGTTTAAATCGGGCATTGTTTTGTCGAACCATCCATTGACCATATATTTCCGGTCAATGGCCGTTCCATGTGGGTCGGAAATGGTGGAAGCACGGAAGCTCGACCGAGTAAACTCTGGCCATTGATTTATCCAGTCTTTGCTTGGCAAATCGGCCATCCACCAGTGGTTACTACCACAATGGTTAAATACCATATCCTTAATAACCTTAATTCCGTTTGCGTGGAACTGGGCCACCAACTTTTGATAGTCCTCATTTGAGCCAAACCGAGGATCGGTTTTGTAAAAGTCGGTAATGGCATAACCATGGTAGGATGTTCTATTCATGTTATTTTCATCCAAGGGGTTGATCCAAACCGCGGTTGCTCCAAGATTCTTGATATAATCGATGTGTTCAGCAATACCTTTGATATCGCCACCATGACGTGCATTGGGATCCTTTCGGTTAACGGTGTCTTTGTATCCTTTCTGATAATCATTAGATGGATCACCATTGGCAAATCTATCGGGCATAAGAAGGTAAATAACATCCTCACTTCCAAACCCCTTTCGCTCTGCTGAACCTGCTACGCGTTGTTTAAGCTCATAATTAAAAGACGAAACCTCTTTTCCGTTGGTATTCAAGGATACCTTAAATTTACCTGGTTTGGCGTCACGATTAATACTGAGATAAAGAAAAAGGTAGTTGGGGTTTTCTGTTCTAACTTCCTTCCGAACTACAACACCGGGATAGCTTAAAGTTGCTGACGTTTTGCCAATATCTTTTCCATAGATTAGCAGTTGAAGACTCCCATCCTTCATGTTGGTCCACCAATTTGGTGGCTCCACTCGCTCCGGTTTTTGTGCAAAGGTTGATGAAAACACCAATGCCAAAAACATCAATAGTAGAATTAGTTTCCTTTTCATGACTTGAGTTTTAGGTAAAAAAAAAGTTGGCCCGAATAAATTCAGCCGCCAACCTTTTAAAATTGTTAACGTGGAAAGTTTATTACTTATTACGGTTGATGGCGTTTAGGTCAGCAAATGCCTCTTTCAAGCGAACTACCATCTCCTTCTCCCCTTCACGTAACCAAACGCGTGGATCGTAATACTTCTTGTTTGGAGAATCTTCGCCCTCTGGGTTACCAATCTGGCCTTGGAGGTAATCCTTTTTTGCCATGGAATATTTTCTAATACCATCCCAGTATGCCCACTGCATATCGGTGTCGATATTCATTTTAATAACGCCGTAGGTTAATGCTTCTGCAATCAGGTGCTTTTCGGAGCCCGAACCACCATGGAATACAAAATTTACTGGTTTGGGAGCAGTGTTGTAATGCTTCTGGATATACTCCTGTGAATTATGCAGAATCTTTGGGTTGAGCACCACGTTGCCTGGCTTATATACACCATGAACATTCCCAAACGAAGCGGCAATGGTAAAGTTGGGGCTAATCTTTATGAGTTCCTCGTAAGCATAAGCAACCTCCTCGGGCTGAGTATACAGCTTAGAACTATCAACGCCCGAATTGTCAACACCATCCTCTTCTCCGCCTGTAATACCCAACTCCAGTTCGAGCGTCATACCCATTTTGCTCATTCGGGTAAGATACTTTTTGCAAATTTCGATATTCTCCTTGATTGGCTCTTCGGATAGATCTAGCATGTGTGAGCTAAATAGAGGTGCACCTGTTTTCTTGTAATGCTCCTCTCCTGCGTCTAGCAGGCCATCGATCCAAGGAAGCAATTTTTTTGCAGCATGATCGGTATGAAGAATGACGGTTACACCATACTCTTTTGCCAGGGTGTGCACATGCAATGCACCAGCAATGGCGCCAAGAATGCTTGCACGTTGTCCTTCATTGGAAATTGTTTTTCCAGCAAAAAACGCTGCACCACTATTTGAAAACTGAATAATAACAGGTGACTCTACTGAACGAGCTGTTTCAAGAACGGCATTAATGGTATTGGTTCCAGTTACATTTACGGCTGGAAGAGCAAACTGATTTGCCTTTGCGTGCGCAAAAATTTCTTGAACAGTCTTTCCGGTAACTACTCCGGTGGGAAAACGATTACTACTCATTATGAACAGTTTAAGATGAATTACTTATTTTCACAAAGATAGGTGAAAACCATTAAAGAAAAATCCGGTATAGTAACCCTATTACCGGATTTTTGTTTTAGCCCTTTAAGGCAACAGTAATACTACCGCCTTTGCTCACCGTAAAATCTTTTTCATATACGCCAAATGTAAGCTCATTACCGTGCTCATTGAAAATAACAACTTCCTTGGACGTCACTCTTACCCTTAAGGCTACCCCTTTAAAGAGAACCTTAAATGAGTATGCCTTCCACTGCTTTGGAATTTGCGGTGCAAAAGAGACCTTACCCTCCTTCACTCGCATACCACCAAAACCTTCTACAATGGAGAGCCAAGTTCCTGCCATACTAGTAATGTGTAGGCCCTCTCTTACCTCCTTATTATAATCGTCGATATCAAGACGAGCAGTACGGAGATAAAGTTCGTATGCTTTGTCGATATTGCCAATTTTAGCTGCCAATATGGAGTGGACACAGGGTGAAAGCGACGACTCGTGAACGGTCCTCGACTCGTAAAACTCAAAGTTGCGCTTAATGGTCTCAAGATCAAACCGCTCTTCGAAGAAGTATATCCCTTGAAGCACATCGGCCTGCTTAATAAAGCATGAACGAAGAATTCTATCCCACGACCACTTTTGGTTAAGTGGACGCTGTTCTGGATCTAAATCTTTTACCAGAATTTGCTCCTTGTCCATATATCCATCCTGCTGAAGGAAAACCTTTAAGTTTTTCTCGTAAGGATAGTACATATTTGCAATAATGTCGTTCCATTTTGCAATCTCCTTTGAATCATCGAAAGAGGTTTTTGCAACAATCTCCCTATATCGGGCAGGATTCTGTGTCTTCACAATTCCAGCAGCCTTTATGGCATATTCCAAACACCATGCAGCAATAGTATTGCTGTACCAGTTGTTGTTGCTGTTGTTTTCGTACTCGTTTGGACCAGTAACCCCGAGCATTACATATTTCTTTTTGGCCTCCGAGTAGTTTACCCGCTGAGCCCAAAAACGAGCTATCCCCATCAGGACCTCTAAGCCCTTATCGGCGAGATAGCTTTCATTACCGGTTGACCTCACATAGCTATAAATGGCATAGGCTATGGCACCATTCCGGTGAATCTCCTCAAAGGTGATTTCCCACTCATTGTGACACTCCTCCCCATTCATAGTAACCATTGGATAAAGAGCAGCACCATTGGTGAAGCCAAGCTTCTCACCATTTTCAATGGCTTTCTGCAAATGGTTATAACGGTATACCAGCAAATTCTTAGCCACCTCTTCGCCAGCCGTAGCCATAAAGAAGGGGAAGCAATAAGCCTCAGTATCCCAATAGGTACTTCCGCCATACTTCTCGCCAGTAAACCCTTTAGGTCCAATATTTAGTCGAGCATCCTTACCTGTGTAGGTATGATTAAGCTGCAAAATATTAAATCGAATACCCTGCTGAGCAGCAACATCACCTTCAATAACAATGTCGCTGTGCTCCCACTTCCGTTCCCACTCTGCCACGTGCTCGTTAAAAAGAGTTTGAAACCCCTTTTCGTTGGCTTCCTGAAGTTTTTTGCGGGCAACCTGCATAAGGTCTGAAGCCTTATGGTCAAGAGAAGTTACTACAGCAGCATACTTATACACAACAATCTCCTCGCCAGCAGTAGCACTTAACATAACCCGATTGCCGAGTAGCAAATCCTCTTCAACCAAATGTGCCTTGGTGCTGAGCTTACTTCCACCGGCAAAAATGTCAAAGAGCATTCCGGTACAAATGTGAAAGTCCAACTTTTTTGTCTTGGAGGCGATGTATGCCTCGTGGTGGTAGCAGGACCCATCGGTTTTTTCCCAGAACTTCTCGCCATAGTTGGAATCCTCATTTTCTACATCAGCATCGATATAGGGAAGAATTTCAAGGTTAGCGCTACTATTCAATGGGGTAACTGAATACCGAATTAGCCCAAGTTCGTGCTCAACTATGCTAACAAAGCGGGTCGACTTCACCTTAACTTGAACGCCCGATGGCATTTCAACCGTAAATGAGCGCTCAATAACCGACTGCTTCATGTTTAGTGTACGGTGAAACTCTAGAATTTTGCAGGTAGCCAAATCGAGGTAATCTCCATCGACCTTAATATCAATGCCTATCCAGCTAGGTGCATTAATAACCTTAGCAAAGTATTCGGGGTAGCCATTTTTCCACCAGCCAACGCGTGTTTTGTCGGGATAGTAAATGCCGGCAATGTAATGGCCTTGCATTGTGCTACCCGAGTATTTTTCCTCAAAGTTGGCGCGCTGCCCCATGTGTCCATTACCGATGCTGAAGAGGCTTTCGGAATCACGACTTTTTTCGGGATGAAAACCCTCCTCAATAATATTCCACTCATCATGCTTCAAGTAGGAGCTCATATTCTAATTTTTTTTTGAAGTCCTTATAAAGAAATAATTTCAGTTGTAATGTTTAAAAAGCCCGGTATGACCTTGTCGGCTAATCCCAATATTTCGGGCGATCCGATGCCAATGCAATACATGCCCGCATTTTTTGCAGCCTCCACTCCAGCGGCGGCATCCTCAAATACAACGCACTGAGGGGGGGAAACCTTTAATTCTTCTGCACCAAGCAGAAAAACCTGAGGATCGGGCTTTGCCTTCAACGCTTTGTTGCCATCAATTACCGCATCAAAAGTGAATTGTAGGCCCACCTGTTCCAGAATGAGACGAGCATTTTTACTAGCCGAGCCAAGGGCAATCTTCACACCCTGCGATTTGAGAGAGGCTAAAAAATCCTCCACGCCAGGAAGAATCTCTTCTGGTGTCATTCTGCGTATATACTCAAGGTACCACTCATTCTTCTTTGCAGCCATCTTCTCCTTTTCCGGTAATGAAAAGGATAAACCGCCCACCTCCAATAGAATGTCGAGTGAGGTCATTCTGCTAACTCCTTTCAGCCGCTCGTTATGATCGACCAAAAACTCAAACCCCAGCTCATGCGCCAGCCTTTTCCAAGCCAGATAGTGGTATTTGGCGGTATCGACAATAACTCCATCGAGGTCGAAAATGCATGCCCTAATTTTAAACATAACCAGTAAATTAAGCCCTATTCTCTTTCACAATTAACGCTGCACTTAATCCTCCAATAATCATTGATATACCTGCCAATATTATCATAAAGATTGCCCTCTCATGGAAAACGTATTTTAACATTGTTCCAAGAAGTAAACCACTGAATATTTGAGGCACAACAACTGTTATATTGAATATGCCCATATAAACACCCATTTTATCGGAAGGTAGTGACCTAGCTAAAATAGCGTATGGCATTGCTAAAATTGCTGCCCATGATATACCAACACCTATCATTGATAATATGAGAGAATATTGGTTTTGTAAAAAATACATGGAAAGGAATCCAAGCCCCCCAAGGAGAAGAGAAATTGAATAGGTTTTAACACGACCAAATTTATCAGCAAGCCTATTCATGAAAATAGCAAATAGCGCAGCAAAAACACTCTGCAGTCCAAAAAGGACCCCCACCCAGTTAGCAGCACTATTATAGGCATCTGATGATGAATCACCAATTGCAGTTCCCCATGCATGCTGAGCAACCGCAGGCGTAGTATAGACCCACATAGTAAAAAGAGCAAACCAAGAAAAGAATTGAACGACAGCCAACTTACCCATAATTTTAGGCATGCTGAAAAGTGTCTTTATAAAGCTTATCCTCTCTTTACCTTCCAAATCTTCAGTATCTGTACCATTATATTTTGCGAAATCCTTGGGAGGATACTCTTTTGTAGTAAACACAGTCCATAGAACCGAAAATAGTAGAAGTGATCCTCCAATGTAGAATGACCAGACAACCGAGTTTGGCACATGTCCTTTTGGAGCAGTATTTTCAATGTTTAATACATTCGTTAGAAAATAAGGCAAAAATGATCCTATTACGGCACCCAGGTTAATCAATACCGTTTGAACTGAGTAACCAATATTTGTCTGCTCGGCAGGAGTCATATCCGCAACAAGGGAGCGAAATGGTTGAAAAGTAACATTGAACGACGCATCCATCATTGCAAGCATAATCGCACCAAAAGCCACCGCTGGAATGATCGCTAATAACAATTGAGAATTAGGCATTAAAAACATTCCAAAAGCAGCAGCAATTGCACCACCTAAAATAAATGGTTTTCTTCGACCAAGTCTATTCCACGTTCTATCACTCGATGCGCCAACCCATGGCTGAATAATAAGTCCCATTATTGGGGCTAATAGCCAAAAAAAAGATAAGTTGTGCAAATCTGCACCGTAATTAGACAAAATGCGTGATACATTAGCATTCTGCAATGCAAATCCAGCTTGAACACCCAAAAAGCCGAAGCTGAGGTTCCAAATTTGCCAAAATTTTAGGTTAGGTTTTTTAGCCATTAGGTTATGGGATGAATAGGGTTAGTCCTCATTTTGTCCAAAAATAGGTAAAAAGAAAGGAAAAAACATGTGGTAATTGAGGTTGAAGCACCTATAAATGAGGCAATTTAGCTCGATTCAACCTTATTTAAATCGATTGCGGTAAGGTTAAAAAAAAGTTAAAAAAACCTTAAAAATAAAGGGATAGAGCCAAAAAAGCGGGAAATATCGAATTTCCCGCTTTTTTATACCTTATTATTATAGCAGCTATTTTTCTTGCTTAAAATGTCCCAGAGTGCTTTCTCTAGGAACTAATTCCGCTTGCAACACCTCGGAAATTATATCCGTTGCTTCTTCCAACGAGGAAAGGCGTTTGTGTAGCAGCTCCATTGTCTGCATTCCCATCTCCTTTCCGGGTTGCCGAATGGTGGTAAGCGTAGGGTCAATCATATGCGCAACGTCATCGTCGCCATAGCCAACAACGGCAATGTCCTCAGGAATTCTTTTTCCAAGCTTCTTGAGAGCCTGAATTACGCCAGCAGCAGTGAAGTCATTAACGGTAAACACGGCGTCAAAATCAAGCCCACCATTAACCAAATCCGGTATAACCTTAAGCGCAGCATCAAAGGAATCACAATGTACAACTAACTTTTCGTCGTAAGGTATTCGGTTATTCTCTATGGCCTGCAGGTAACCCTTAAGCCGCTTTCTACCAATTAACCTCGTTTGCGGACCAGCAAGGTGCAAAATTCTCCTACGACCGTGCTCAATTAAATGTTGAACCCCTTTAAGTGCACCCTGAAAATCGTCGATTACCACGCTATCGCTCTTAAATTCATCGGGAACTCTATCGAAGAAAACGATTTCGATACCCTCCTCCTTAAGCTGGCGGAGGTGGTCGTACTTCACTGTCTCCTTTGCAATCGATATCAGTAGCCCGTCAATTCGTCCGTCGGCTAGGGTGGCCATAGCGTCAACTTCCTTCTCGAACAGCTCGTTGGACTGAGCTACCATAACGCTGTAGCCATACTTCCCTGCAACCTCCTCAATACCGCTAATAACCGACGAAAAGAAGTAATGTACTATCTGTGGAATTATTACGCCAACCACGTTGCTCTTCCTGTTTTTTAGGCTAAGTGCAATGGCATTAGGCTTATACTTCATTCTTTCAGCCAGCTCCTTAACAAGCCGACGTGTCTCCTCGCTAATGTCTGGATGATCCTTTAGGGCACGAGAAACCGTTGAAGGTGAAACGCCAAGCTCACGAGCGATGTCTTTGATAGTGATTGGATGCGATTTCATAATCCAAAAGATTGTTTATTCTTCAAATATAGTCAAATATAGCAAGAAACCCCCAAGGACCAAATCCACATTCAGGCAATAAATATTCATTTTTTTTAATTCGGAAAATGGTTGATTGCAATCGTTTGCGGTTTCGATTGCGTTGATTTTCATAAAGTAAGCTCTTGACTTTAGGTTAAGTTTACCTTATCTTTTCCTAAATTGTGATTGGAAAATCTAGCAAACATTTATAGTAATTGTTTATTGTTTATTGTTTTACCTAAGCCTAAAAGTATTATTATGAAGCACCTCTTCACTTTAGTAGGCAGCTTGCTCATCACCGGCATGCTCCTATGTTCAGGAGGAATGGCTTACGCTCAGGACCTAAAAGTCTCGGGTAAAGTCACTGACGCCTCTAATGGTTCACCATTAATTGGTGCAACCGTGTATGTTAAGGGAACAACAAATGGTACTGCCACAAACCTAGATGGCATGTTCTCATTGACCGCTCCCAAGGGCAGCACACTAGTAATCTCCAGCGTTGGCTACACCACACAAGAAGTGGTTATAACTGGAGAAATCGTAAACGTAACATTGACCGTTTCAACGCAGCAACTTCAAGAAGTTGTTGTGATTGGTTATGGAACTGTTAAGAAATCGGACGCTACAGGATCAGTAGTCGCTGTAACCTCCGATGATTTTAACAAGGGAGCAATTACTTCACCACAAGATTTATTGGTAGGTAAGAGCGCCGGGGTAGTAATTACCAATGCCGGTGGTGCTCCAGGTAGCGGTGCCACCATTCGCATTCGTGGTGGTTCTTCGCTGAATGCCTCCAACGACCCCTTAATAGTGGTTGATGGAGTTCCCATTTCCAATACAGATGTATCTGGAAGTAGCAACTTCCTTTCGTTTATTAATCCTAACGACATTGCAACCTTCACCGTGTTAAAGGATGCCTCGGCAACCGCAATTTATGGTTCTAGGGCTTCTAACGGGGTTATTATTATTACCACCAAGAAGGGACAGGTTGGTAAGGCACTTTCAATTCGGTACGATGGTAACACCTCTGTATCGAGTGCAATTAAATATGTAGACGTTTATTCCGGAGACGAGATGAGAAACATCGCTTTTAGTCATCCGGAACTCTACGATGCAACTAGTCTTACCAAACTTTGGAACTACGACACCAACTGGCAAAAAGAGATTTTCCGCACTTCCGTTTCTCAGGACCACAACTTGAGTATTACCGGTGCATACAAAACACTTCCATACCGCGTATCGGTTGGTTACACCGATCAAAATGGTATTTTAAAGAACACCGGTTTGAACCGTTATACCGGTTCTGTTGGTCTCGATCCAACATTCCTAAGTGGAAGTCTTAAAGTTACAGTTAATGCCAAGGGCATGCTTACCAAAAATAACTTTGGTGATGCAGGAGCCATTGGTTCTGCAGTAAACATGGATCCAACGAAGCCCGTAAGAGACGGTAATGCAGCCTCTGGTGGATACTTTCAGTGGATGAACTATGGTGCAAGTCTTGGAACCACCAACCCGGTAGAGCAGCTGATGGATGTTAGCAATAAATCGACTGTAAAAAGATTTGTTGGTAACACGCAACTCGATTACAAATTACCCTTCATAGATGGTCTCCATGCTAACTTGAATTTAGCAACCGATTACACAACAAGCGATGGATACAATAACCGCCCCATTACTGCTCCAACCAACCTTACTAATGGGTTTAATGGACAGGTAAATAACTACACTGGAAAAAACTACAATAACCTTCTCGAGTTCTATCTTAACTACGTAAAAGACCTAAGTGCAATCTCGAGTAAGGTTGATGTAACAGGAGGATATTCGTGGCAGCACTTTAAACGTGAAGGTAATTCAAACACTCATGGAGTTCTTCCAAACTCTCAAGTTCCTGACTCCACCTCCTTCATTACCGAGAACTACCTGGTTTCTTTCTTTGGTCGTCTGAACTATACCTTTAAGGATCGTTACCTCTTTACATTCACTATCAGGGATGACGGTACTTCCAAGTTCACAAATAATAAGTGGGGGCTATTCCCGGCAGCTGCTTTTGCTTGGAAAATTAAGGACGAGTCATTCCTTAAGGACGTTAAGGTTCTATCCAATTTGAAGCTAAGGTTGGGTTGGGGTATAACTGGTCAGCAAGATATTGGAAACGATTATCCAGCACAAGCTCTATTTTCTTTGGCTTCGCCTGGATCATACTATTATATCGACGGACAGTACATTCCAACTTTGCGCCCAAGTGCCTATGATCCAAACATTAAGTGGGAACAAACTACAACCCAAAATGTGGGGTTAGATTTCGGTTTCTTCAACGATCGTATCACTGGTTCTGTGGATGTTTACAAGCGCACTACCGACAACCTCTTAAACTCAGTTCCAATTCCAACGGGTAGCAATAACTCTAACCGGTTGTTAACAAACGTTGGTAGCTTGGAAAACAAAGGTATTGAGGTTTCGTTAAATACAAGACCCATTTCTAAACCAGATATGTCGTTGGAAGTTGGCTTTAACCTCAGCTACAACCAGAATAAGATTACCAAACTGCTATTAACTGACGATCCTACCTTTATTGGTATTCTTGAAGGAGATGCCTTTACAGGAATTAAACAAGTTACCAGAGTTGGATCTGCAGCTCACTCCTTTTTCCTAAACAAGCAGGTTTACGATGCTAATGGAAATCCAATTGAAGGAATGTATGCTGACCTATCCGGCCAAGGGGGAACCGTAAGTGGGAATAATGCAGATCGCTATGTTTCCAAGAATCCAGCCCCAGATTATTTACTAGGATTCTCTTTCCGATTTGCTTATAAGAATTTTGATTTCTCAGGTTCTGCACGTGCAAGCCTTGGCAACTATGTATACAACTTAGTTGCAGCAGGTGCCTCCTACGATCAAATGTATCAAATTGGTTACTGGAAGAATTTCACAAAAGCGTTGGATAAGACACAATTCGTTAAGCGTCAATTCTCCAGTGATTACTTTGTTGAAAATGCCTCTTTCTTTAGGTTAGACAACTTAAGTGCAGGCTACAATTTCAACAAGATTTATGGTAAGATGAGTGCTCGGGTTAGCCTAACTGCTCAGAATCTTCTCACCATAACTAAATATACTGGTCTTGATCCTGAAGTATCCGGTGGTATCGATAATAACTTTTATCCTCGTCCACGGGTATACATGCTTGGCTTAAGTCTTACTTTTTAACATTATCAAAGAAGAACTAACATGAAAAATAGAAATATAATTCTGGGAATTCTCTTTTCGACACTGGTGGTAACATCGTGCGTGAAGGATTTGAATGTTACGCCCAAGGATCCCAATACCATTTTGTCGGATAATGTGGCGAGCAACCCTCAATATGTGAAGGAGTTTCTTGGTAAAGTATACGCCAGCTTCATAATTTCAGGACAAGGTGGCACTGCTGGTGATGATATCACCGCATCGGATGGGAACTTTTTTACTACTATTAGAGCCATGTGGAATTGCCAAGAAATCACAACCGATGAGGCAATTTGTGCTTGGGGTGATATTGGTATTGCTGACCTAAACACTCAAACGTGGAGTGCTACCAATCCATTCCTTACTGCTCTATACCAACGTTTAGGTTTGAGTATTACCTATGCTAATCAGCTTGTTGCCATCACAAAGGGCAGCACCGATCCTACCATGATGCGCTACAATGCGGAGGCTCGCTTCTTGAGAGCGTTGGCCTACACATACTACATGGATATGTTCGGGAATCCTCCTTTTACAACAGAGGCTGATGGAGTTGGTAAATTCTTTCCAAAGCAGATCAAGCGTGCTGACCTCTTTAACTATGTAGTATCCGAGTTAAAAGACATCGAAGCTAATTTGCCAGATGCTGGTCTAAACTATCCACAAGCCAACAAGGCTGCTGATTGGATGTTGCTAGCTCGAGTTTATTTGAATGCTCAAGTTTACACGGGAACAGCTAAATACGACAGCTGCCAGATCTATGCGCAAAAGGTAATTGAGAGCGGTGCCTACCATTTAGCTACCGACTACCGTCAGAACTTTAGTGCCGATAATGATGGCTACCAAAACCCTGAAATGATCTTTGCTTTTGAGCAAGATGGTACTAATACACAAGGATATGTTGGAACAACCTTCATTATTGAATCATCCTGTGATGCTACCTATCTTAAAGCTGAAGATGTTGCTGGTTTAACCAACAATACTAACTGGAACGGTAATAGAGCCAGAAGACAATTTATGAATGTGCTGGTGGATACCATTGCCACCTACGGCAACGTGCCTGTACCAACCAACGACCCAACTTTCTCACAGTGTCCAGATAAACGTGTTTACCTAAAGATGAAGAAGAGCATGGTAATTCCTAGCCCTTCCTCAAGTGGTGACTACGGTGTTGGTGTATGGAAGTTTACCGCAAGGAATAGTGACGGTTCACTTCCTGCCACATACAACTCTTCTTATGCTTGTACCGACTTCCCAGTTTTCCGCCTTTCCGATGCTTACCTGATGTATGCCGAAGCTGTGGTTAGAGGTGGTGGTGATATGGGAACTGCTGTGAACTATGTTAACGAAGTACGCGATCGTGCATACCAGGAAGGTGCTTATGGTTCAGAACCAATCACAGGAAGAATTTCAGCAGCCCAGCTAACCTTACCATTCCTCCTCAACGAGCGTGGCCGTGAATTCTACTACGAGGCACAGCGCCGTACCGACCTTATCCGCTTTGGTCAGTTCTCCAATGGAACTTACATGTGGGATTGGAAGGGTGGCGCTGCCAATGGAGTTGCAACAAGTAGCAACTTGGATCTCTTCCCTATTCCAAGTGAAGAGGTTTCTGCCAATCCAAACATCAAACAGAATCCAGGTTACTAATCATTTAAAAATCTGAAAAATGAAGAAGATAGTATATTTAATGTCTATCGGATTGCTTGGGGTTTTGTTTTCCTGCCAGAAGGATGAAACAAAAGCAACCATGCTTGCCGATCCAATAGTTCCGGCTTTTCAAACTATCCCGGATCTCACACTAGAACGGGTAAATGCTCTTGATACCTTAACATTTAAGGCCACTTCTCTTGATGCTGGTTTTCAGGCTTCCGTACAATATTTTATAGAGGCATGTGCAACTGGAACCAATTTTGCTGACCCTGTTACCCTTTACTCTGATGTTCAGGATGCAACAATGAAGATTACTGTTAGTGCATTGAATAGCCTGCTACTGAAAAAATTTCCAGCAGACCAAGCATCCACTATTGATATTCGTATTCGAGCATCCATGGTTTCCGACGGCGGAACAGGCGCAAAAACCTTTTCATACACTTCAACTACATCAACAGTAACTGCTACTATTTATGGACTTCCGCGCTTAGATGTGATGGATGGCTCTACGGTTATTGGCAAGGTTGAGTCACCTCTTGGTAATGGTCAATATTCAGGCTTTGTTAAATTTGATATGACCAAGCAATATACCTTGGTAGATCCAGATAACGGTACCGTATATGGTGGTGCTGGCGGCGTGTTAGCTGTAAATGGAGCAGGAATTACCTCGGACCAAAGTGGCTACTATAACGTAAGTGTAAATACCACGGCTCTTACATACTCAATGAGCGCTTACATGATAGGTTTAGTTGGTGATGCTACTCCAAATGGTTGGAATTCGCCCGATACGAAGATGGACTACAACTCAGCCAATGGAACTTGGTACATCACCGTCGACCTTATTGATGGGTTTATTAAGTTCAGACTTAATGATGGTTGGGCATGGAACTTAGGTGGAGCCCTAACTGGCCTAACTCAAGGTGGTGATAATATTCCAGTAACGGCTGGTAATTACACTATCACACTAACCATTAATGCAGACGGGCAAACGGGATCTGCTACCGTGGTTAAAAATTAATGTTTAAGGTCAACCGTTCTTACCGAATGGTTGACCTTAACTTTGTTTTAACTGAGTTAAAAATACGTTTTGAAGAAACCCTGTTTATAGTTTACACAGGCCTTCATTCAACCAATTAAAACGTTACACATGAAAAATATATTTCGATATGGATCACTAGTTTCTCTGTTTGCAGCCACAATGATATTTGGTGCCTGCACAAAGGAAAATAGCGATGTCAAGTTGGCGGATTCCAAGCTCACCACCTCAGAAACAGCAAACATTACCTCGAACTCTGCTACGGTGGTTGGTTTTATTGTTTCCACCGGTAGCGGGATCACCGAAAAGGGTGTTTGCTACAATACTGCAACGGCACCTACAGTAAACGATAACAAGGTTGTATACACTGCCGACAGTGTAACCGCCACCTTTAATGTTACCTTAACCGGTCTTGATTATGCTACCAAATACTATGCACGTGCCTATGCGGTTACTGCTGGTGGTGTAGTTTACGGTGCTGAGGTTACCTTTACAACCTTACCAATTCTTCCAACAGTTACTACGGCTGCATTTACGGCAAACACTGGAACTACTGCCAATGGTGGTGGTGAAGTAACTGCCGATGGTGGTGCTACTGTTACCAAGAGAGGTGTTTGTTACAGCGTTCTTCACAATCCAACTACCGCCAGTGCAGATAGTACTACTTCGGATGGCGATGGAATAGGAACCTTTACCAGTGCTCTTTCACATCTAAAAGGCACTACAACCTACTATGTTCGTGCTTACGCTACAACTAGTGCAGGTACTGCTTATGGTAATGAGGTTGAATTTACAACTCCTGCTGCCATTGTAACACTTTATGCTGTAGGGGCCTTCCAGGGTTGGGACCCAGCTAACGCAAGCGACTCCTTGATGAATACTGATGCTGATCCAATTGTAAGGGGCTACGTTTACCTAACAGCTGGTGAGTATAAGTTTATTGCTCAAAAGAGTTGGACTGGAACTGCTTATGGCGCAGGAAGCACAGCGGGGACCTTAAGTACCGATGCCGGAGCTGGTAACCTAAGTGTGGCTACAGATGGCTACTACATGTTTGCACTCGACTTGAACCTGATGACCTACTCCGCCACCAAGACTACTTGGGGTGTTATAGGCGATGCAACAGCAGATGGTTGGAATTCGGATCAAAGCATGACCTATAGCCCAGCTTTCAAACAATGGGTTGCAACCATACCTATGACTGCAGGAACCTTTAAGTTTAGGGCTAACGCTGCTTGGGACATAAACTATGGCGACGGTGGTAATGGTACACTAGCTTACAACGGCAGCAATAATATTAGCCTAGCTACAGCAGGTACCTATAGCGTTATGATGAACCTTTCGTCCCCAGTTAGTCAAACCTACACCGTTACACAGTGGAGTATTACAGGTGATGCAGTTGGTGGATGGGGTGTTGATACCGATATGACACCAAGTGCTAACAACACATGGACTGTTACTGCAACATTTGCAGCAGGTGACTTTAAGTTTAGAGCCAACCACGATTGGACTATTAGCCTAGGAGGTACTCCTTCTAAGTTAGAATTTGGTGGTGCCAACATTACAGTAACAACTCCTGGAACCTACACTGTGACTATTGATCTTGTGAACGGAACCTATACAATGAACTAGTTTTCGTTACTCTAATAAAAAAAGAAGTTGCCCACGAAATTGGGTAACTTCTTTTTTCAATAAATACAAATCGCACTTTAAACATTTTAAGTTAATTCTTATATTAACTGTGTTAAAATAATTCCAAAACAACTATTTACAAAAGCAAATTATATCTTCCATTTTCCTATCAACCTTCTCTTTTAGAAGTGAATAAGTAGCCTTGTAATACTTCCACCTAAATACCCTGAAACCGATGAAAACCTTACTAATAAAAACACTGGCTCTAAGTGCAACTTTTTTCGCTCTTACCTGCACTGCCATTGCCCAAGTTATCACCGTATCTCCAACACTGCCCACCGATCAGGATGCTGTAGTGGTAACTTTTGATGCCACTCAGGGAAATGCAGCCTTGATGAACTATACTGGTGATGTTTATGCCCATACGGGTGTTAAGGTTGAAGGCAACACCTCCTGGGCCTATGTTATTGGCACATGGGGAAACAATTCAACTCAACCTAAGCTAACTCGAACAGAAACAAACACATATACCTTAACTATTACGCCAAGTATTAGAGCATTCTATAATGTTCCGGCGGACCAAAAAATTACTAGCCTCTGCTTTGTTTTTCGCAGTGCGGATGCTACCAAACAAACTAGTCCCGATATTTTATACCCCGTTTACGTCCAAGGACTTTCGGTTAACCTTTCAAATCCCACTCAAGCACAACCCATTTATGAACTAAACTCGGTTATCAGCATTGCTGCTGCTGCCAATGGCTCCACATCCCTAAGCTTGTTTGTGGACAATAACCAAGTTGCAACCACTGCAACTACATCTATCAACTACGATTATACTGCTTCGAGTTACGGTAATCACTGGATTAAGGCTATAGCAACCGATGGAACTCAAACCGTTGCTGATTCTGTAAACATTATGGTACGTCCTGCCGTTGTTACAGCCGATTTGCCAGCAGGAGTTCGTCCGGGAATCAACATTATCGACAGCCATACAGTGACGCTTGTTCTAAACGACCCACCAGCTAAAAAGCACTATGCCTTTACCATTGGCGACTTTAGCGACTGGCAAGTAAAGACAGATTACTACATGAATCGCACCCCCGATGGCAAATACTACTGGACCACCATTAGCGGTCTTGATCCCACCAAAGAGTATGGTTTTCAATATATTGTGGATGGAACAATCACCATCCCTGACCCCTATGCAAATAAATTTCTGGATCCCTGGAACGATCAGTATATTGCCGACTCCACCTATCCCGGACTAAAGCAATATCCTACAAACTTAACTACAGGAATGGTTTCGGTGTTTTGTACCGGAACACAGCCCTACAACTGGCAGGTGACCAACTTTACCAACCCCGATAAATCGAAGATTGTAGTATATGAACTGCTGGTTAGAGATTTTACAAGTGCACATACCTATGCCCGTGTTGCCGACTCCCTAGCCTATCTCAAGCGTTTAGGGATAAATGTTCTTGAACTCATGCCTATTAACGAGTTCGATGGAAACTCATCGTGGGGTTATAATCCGAACTTCTACTTTGCACCTGATAAGTACTATGGACCATCTGACAGTCTAAAGCATCTTATTGATCTTGCCCATGAAAATGGAATTGCCGTTGTTTTAGATATGGTCTTAAACCACTCCTATGGATTGTCACCATTTGTACAACTCTACTTCGACAAGAATACCAACTTGGTAACTACAGATAACCCTTGGTACAACGTACACTCCAACTTCACCAATCCAGACCTCCAGTGGGGCTACGATTTTAACCATGATAGTCCTTCTACCCAAGCTTTAGTAGACAGCATCAATCATTTTTGGCTTTCGGAGTATAAGGTTGATGGATTTCGCTTTGACTTCACCAAGGGATTCAGCAACACCCCTCACGGCAGCAACGATCCATATGGTAGCCTGCTCGATACCCAGCGGGTGAGGCTACTTGAGCGCATGGCCGATAAAATCTGGTCGTTTCGCTCCGATGCCTATGTGATATTTGAGCATCTTTCCGACAATCCGGAAGAGACGCTTCTAGCTAACCATGGCATGTTGCTATGGGGCAATATGAACAATAACTATTTGGAAGCGAGCATGGGGTTCGTTTCCACTTCCGATTTCTCCTGGGTTTCCTACCAGGCTAGAGGTTGGAACGATCCAAATCTACTCGCATACCAAGAGAGCCACGATGAGGAACGAGCGATGTATAAGAATCTCACCTACGGCAATGTTAGCGGTAGCTATAGCATCAAGGGGAATCTCATCACCTCCCTAAATCGAGAGAAATTGGCTTCCCTGTTTTTGATTCCGGTACCAGGACCAAAGATGATTTGGATGTTTGGTGAGCTGGGGTATGACGTATCCATCGACTATAATGGTCGCACTGGTGAAAAACCTATTCACTGGGATTATGAACAGAATCCTGAAAGGATGCTGCTTTACAACCACTACGCCACATTGAATAAGTTGAAACAGGACTATGCACCCTTCTCAGCGACCGATTATACCACCTCATTTACTGGAGCCATTAAGTGGATGAGGCTCACAAAAGATGGAGAAACGGCCTTTATTGTTGGTAATTTTGATGTGAACTCCCAGGTTGTCTCCCTTACACTGCCTAATGCTGGTCGCTGGTATGAATTTTTTCAACAGGATTCAGTCGACATTGCAACACCTAACCTAACTATTACATTAGGGCCTGGTGCGTATAGAATGTATACAGATACGAGACTTATTCAGGCCGACACCTATACCGTTGCCCCAATTATTCCTTCGGTTAAAACCACTCTCACCCTCGATGTCTATCCAAATCCATCGAATGGTGAGCCAGTGTCGATGGCAATAGCTACCTCCTCGCCCATAAAAGGAGAAGTTTCCCTTTATGACATTTCAGGCCATAAGGTAATGTCGCTATACAATGGACTAATACCCGATGGAACAATCTTGCAATTACCCACCTCTTTAAGAGCAGGCATCTATCTTATCCAGGTGAAGTCAGCAAGCCAACAGGTTACCAAAAAGCTAGTGGTATATTAATCTTATGCAAATTATTAGAGCCGGCTTTAGTTAAGCCGGCTTTTTTTTTAATTTTGCCAAACTAATTATTTGGTCATGTTATTGAAACAGCTGTATGCTGTTTTTTTTCTGTGTGTTGCAAGCACTTTTACGCTACAGGCTCAGGAAAAGAACATTGAAAATAATCCCTTTGAACTATCTTTTCGTACACACTATGGATTTCTCGCATACCATCATAATGAGATGCGAATTCTGCAACAACGTCATCTAAGTGCTTTTGAGATTGCCTTTACACACCAGCCCTCACAAGACAAAAAATGGGCAGCGAGCTTTGGTTATCCAGAGTTAGGGATCATGTTTATTCACTTCGATTTGGGAAGCCCTACCTACCTTGGACAAGCTTACTGTATTATGCCCACCTTTAACTTCACATTGAGTGGGCGCGATTCTAGATCGGCATTTTTCTTTCGTCTAGCACCGGGAATAGGCTATGTAACAAAAACATTTAATCGGGTAACCAACTACAAGAATATTGGGATTAGCACGCACCTTAATGCAGCCATTAACTTTTTGGGTGAATACCGTTACACCATTTCCGACCGGCTGAATGTAAAAGCGGGCATCTCCCTCTCCCACCTTTCCAACGGATCGTTTGAGAAACCGAATGCGGGGCTTAACATGCCTACGATGTACATGGGTATGGGCTATCGCTTCCAGTCCAAACACTTCTTTCACTCAAAACTCAATGCCGATAGCCTCAGCGTAAACAAGCACCTATTTACCATTGTTGGTATTGGCGGTGCCAAACAGGATAATCCCATTGGCAGCAAGCGATATCCGGTATGGAGCATCTCTGGTGAGCTTACCTGGCCATCGAGACCTTTTCAAAGGTTTGGTTTTGGATTAGATTATATGCACGATGGCTCCAACAAGGAAAACTTGCAAAGTAATGGGATACCTGTACACTCTAACATTGAAGTCATGCGAATTGGTGCCAATTTAAGGTATGAATTTCAGGTTGGACGTGCATCCATCAACCTCGGTATTGGACCTTACCTTTACCGACTTGATAAAACTGGTGGTCCTTTTTATGAACGACTGGCACTTCGCTACTTTTTTGCACAAAATATTTTTGGACAAATTGCCCTTAAAACCCATTGGGGCAATGCAGACTATGTGGAATATGGGGTTGGGATTCGGCTATGAAAACAAAACTAACACTTTGCCTTTTGCTTGCAGCATCAACGATACTGCCGTCGTGTGAATTAGGTCTCGACTTCTTAAACCCTGCAGGTAAAACAAAAACAGTAGAGCGTCCTTTTCCAACTACAGTAGCGAAGGTAGTAATAGACGATGATGTAGACGTAACTGTATTTATTGACCCGGCAGCCTCTCAACGCGCTGTTGTAACAGCAGGTGAAAATCTCATTTCCGGTATCAAGACAGATATCTCTGACTCTACCATAACCATTAAGAACACAAACACTTTTGCCTGGACTTCCAGCTTCAAGAATAAGAAGCAGGTAACGCTGTATCTCAACAGTAGCTTTGCAACGCTCGAATACTATGGAGATGGAAATGTCAGCGTACTTGATACCATTAAGGAGAATTATTTTACCTATCACTGCAGCGAATCATCGGGAGAGGTATCAATCCTTTTAAAAGCCAATAACGTTGTAATCGACCAGCAGTCAAGCGTTTCAGACCTTCGAGTATTTGGCTCTTGTAATAATGCAACCGTGACCTACCGAGGATCGGGATGGATATACTTGGACAAATTTGTGGCAAACAACATGAGCGTTACCAGCTATGGTAGCGGCGACATCTATGTAAACGTTATCAACAGCCTAATGGTAAGTATTAAAAGCATCGGGAATATAGTATATAGCGGAAATCCAACAATAGCTCTCAGCAAGGACGGTACAGGGAATTTAGTGAAGGAGTAAAACTTATTGGCCTCAAGGTTTTGATATTGGCTCTACAAAGCTGCTCATTGGATATTTTAACCCATGAGCTGTTTCCAATACCGCTTTCACTTTACCAACTAAAATACTGGCCTCCACCATTATGGGAATCTTATTTCGATCGTCGGAAATCCAAACTACAAGATCCTCCCCGCCTTTGAATATTGTTCCTTCAACCAAAAGAACAGAGAACTTTAAGGTATGGAAAGTCCTTCCATCGTGGAGAGTTAACATTTCCTTGCCCAAAAATCGTCCGTATAGCGTGTAAATTTTATTATCGATAGCGATATTGATATATATCTTTTGACCGTATGAGTAGTGAGAATAGTCCAAACATCGTGCATAGTAAACACCGGTTAATACATCAAAAACGTAGTTGTTTAACGCTAAGGTGTCGGATTGACGTCTCCGAGTCGATGTTTCGGACTGAACCATCAATTTGTTGGTTTCGTAGTTAAAGCTGTAGCTATTCCAAATCCTAAAATTACCCTCGTTGCTCTCCTTTGTAAACGAATAAGGCCGTAATGTTGCAGAATCGACAACCGATTCAAATCTATCCCTAACCCTATATATCCAGTCGTAGTTGGGCAAGCTCTGCCCTGACGATTTAAATATATATCGCGGATTCCCCAACGTAGTTTCTGATGTAACGCTAAAGTCAACCTCTCCCGCTTCGATCCAAAAAAATCCCCAATTATAGATGGCCTTATAGTGCAACTTTTCGCCCGAAGAGAATGGACGCCCCTGTGCCATTACCATGGAAAGGTGAAGTAGAAACAAGCTTGAGAAAAGGACAATTTTCAACAAACGCGTCATGATCAAATGGCATTATTGAGGTGTTCAAATTAGTAAAAACAATTATATGTTCTTTCTACGGAATACCAATGGCAATATTTCCAACTTTTATTTACTGCAAAAGGGAACAACAAAGGGGGAAAATTTCCCCCTTTGTCCAATTTGGTGAGCCGTATTAGCTCGCTATCTATTTTTCGGAATAGTGATTATTACTCGCTATCGGGAGTTAAAACATGGCCCTTCTTCATCTCTTCGGGCAGGAAGCAAAAGAAGGTATCACCCCGTAGACCTATTCGTAGCGTTTCAAGCGAAGGAACCTCGTTAACCGCAATATTGCCAAGGTTAACATTGGCGCCAAGCAGCTTCACAAACCAAACCTGCTGGCTCTTAATGGGGGCTTCCCAAATAATGTTCTCCACCTTAACCTGGTTGCGAATATCATTAATGAGGTCAATATCGGCGGAGCCATCAGCCCTGTAAATTCCAACATTACCGCTTTCGCGAGCTTCCGCAATTACCTTAAAAGAGCCAGCCTTGAGTTCGGTGTTCATGCGTCTAACCCACTCCTGGTGGTTGATGGTAACGCCAGCCACCTTAAAACCAACTTCAGAAAGAACAATACGATCTTTGGCTACTCTGGAAATATACTCACACTTCTTGTCATGATCCATAGCCATAGAGCCATCGGATACTTCTGCGGCAGTTACGCCAAACTGGTCTACTAATCGAAGGTAGTCTTCAAATTTATTACGAATGGCAAATGCTTCAAAGAGTGTTCCACCAAAATAGCAATGAATGTTATTTCGCTGATAAAACTTAATCTTTTCTTCAACACGATTGGTTACCATGCCAGTGCCAAATCCAAGCTTAACAAAGTCGATAAGGTGTCCACTCGCGTCCACCATATCCTCAGCCTCTCGAAGGCTCAACCCCTTGTCCATAACCATGGTAATACCTGAAGTACGAGGCTTTGCTGCACGGTCGGGCATGTGGGTAAGGTCAAAATTCATGGGAAATAATTTTAAATTGAAAAAGTTGTATTTTAAAAATGGTCAATATTCTCTTTGGCTTCTGGATACTCGCAAAAAAACTTATTTCCAACCTCTTCATCAAGGGCAATGGCCCTTTTGACATGGTCGATAGCCTTCTTCTTTTGTCCTTTTCTATATTCTAGAATAGCAGCCTGAACAAGAAACTCGGCATCGGGTGCCATTTCAATGCACGATAAAAAGCGGCTGTAAGCTAGATCCTTCTCTCCTGATTCTAAGTATACGTAGGCAAGACCAGCCATTGAATCGACGTCATCCTCCTCAAGTTCAAGTGCTTTCTGGTATGCATGAATTGCCTCCTTTTCCGATCCAAGCTTATGGTACACCTTTCCAAGGCCATACCAGTATTCGGAGTTCACCTCATCATACTTCAAAGCTTTTTTCACAAAGGCAAGGCTTTCAAACAGCTTATTGGTCTCCATCATCACAACCGCCAGGCCAAAATAGGCCTCTGCGTTCTCAGGATCGAGTTCCACTGTTTTTTCGTAAAAAGCGGCAGCAATATCCCACTTTCCCAATTTCTCATAGCATTCACCAATTGAGCAAAGAGCGCTGGTATTATTCTCATCAACCTCCAGGAGTTCGTCGAAGAGGCTAATAGCCTTTGTGTAATTTTCGAGCGAGGCGAAGGTGTGGGCTAAGCTAATTAGGTAAACCGGCATCTCATCATTAATTGCCACGGCGTATTCAAAGGCATCCAACGCCTTGGCGTGCTCACTCTCACGTGAATAGATGAGGCCCAAATTATACCATGCCGAATCGTTAAATGGATCGAAGTCAAGATATTGCGAATAAGCCTTTATGGCTTCGGGCACCTTATCCTGCCTATCGTAGCAGTAGGCTAGATCGAACCACAAATTCTCGTTTTCTGGATCCTCAGTAATGGCTATTTCCAAAAATGGTAACGCATGCTCCGCCTCACCAGCATCGAGCAGCATGGCACTAATATCCTCAATGGCTTCTATCCTATTCTCAACGGTCAGCGCGAGCATTTTTGAGAAACATTCCACCGCTTTGGATGGTATGCCCAATCCAAGAAATACTTTTCCCTGCAAAAAGAGGACCTGTGCGTTACTATTTTCAATTCGTGAAAGCAAATCGAGCAGTTCGGATGCTTCGCTTAACTTTTCTGCTGCAACAAAAATTTCGGCCTGCTTCAGCTGAAGATCGGTGGAATAAGGGTGTTGCTGTCGGGCAATTTCTACCGCACGACCAGCGTCGGGTGCATTGTGCAACTCTAGATAGTGCTCAATTATATTTTCAAACTCATACACGTCGAAGTAAAATACAGAATTACTACGAAGCATATCCTCATAACGGTTGACAATTTCCCGAGTATCCTCCTCTCCCCCTTTTATAAAATCGTTGTCTTCCTTCATATGCCGCTTTTAATCGTTAACTATTGACATGAATACTGAATGCCAATTAATTTTATCGATTGCGAAAAATTAAAAACCACCTCTCTCAAATGGAGGATTGTGGTTTCAACCAGCAAAACTAACACAAAAAACAGATGAAGGAAAATAAACGCCCACCTATATATGAACAAGTTTTCAACTTTGGCATCATTTGGAACGTAGGCTTGGCAAGGATTTACCCTAATTTATGCTCCTGCAAACAAAAAAAGCATCATTCTTTTGATATCAAGATAGTGTTTTCACCCCCTTTTTCAGCATTAACCACGATGCATGGAGAGGTATTGCTCAACTATGTTAGTGCCTGAATTCTTGTTTCACCATGGAATAAACCATGGCTATAAATTTAAAACCTCTTTAAACGGTGATAGAGCGCCGCGATTAATCACGATTCTACTGATGCATTGAAAAAAAGAGACGCAAAATCTTGCGTCTCTACAATTTGATGGAATCATTCCAATATTATACTATCCGTTAAAGGCTCTGTAGTGCTTCATAAACTGAACCCGCTCGAATGCCCCAGGGTTGTAGGTTTGCTTGTAGCTCATCTTTCCGGCAAAATCGCGTAGCGATTTATAACCTTGTGCATTCATCCACTCGGTTAAATCGCTCAGCATTTTAGCCACCTGTGCATTGCCGTTCCTGTAAAGAGTGGAAGCCACCTGAACTGCATTGGCACCAGCCAGCAGCATCTTTATAACCCCGGCACCATCGTGCACACCGGTTGAAGCAGCCAAGTCACATTTAACTTTTCCGGCTGAAAGTGCAATCCACCGAAGCGTTTGATGCATATCGGATGAGGAGGTAAGCACCGACGAATTGGTAAACTCCAGGGTGTTGATGTCGAAGTCGGTGTTGTAGCTGCGGTTAAACAGCACCAAGCCCTTTATTCCAGTCTTCGATAGCTTCTCGATGAGCGATGAAAGGTTAGAGGCGTAGGGGCCCATCTTGAGCGAGACCGGTATTTTCACCTTAGCAACCACGCTCTTCACCACGTCGAAGTATATTTTCTCAAACTCCTCTGCACTACGGCTGGTATCACTGGGAAGCAAAAACACGTTCAGCTCCAGCGCATCAGCACCAGCCTTTTCAACCTTGAGGGCAAAATCTTCCCAGCCACCGTGCGAAAGGCAGTTGATGCTGGCAATTACCGGAATATTGAGTTTTTTCTTGGCATCGGCAATTAGCTTAAGGTAGGTTTGCACCGGATCCTCAATCTCCTCGTAGTCGTACTCAAAATATTCCATGGTTTCGGGGTATACGAAGCCAGATGCGGACATTTTCTCAAGTGATCGCTGCGTGTGCATCACTATTTCCTCTTCGAATATGGACTTGAGCACCACGGCAGCCACTCCTGCCTTTTCAAGCTCCACCAGCTTATCAACCGTATCGGTAAGCCCAGAGCTAGAAGCAATAATTGGATTTTTAAGTTTAAGTCCTAAATAGCTAGTAGTAATTTCAGGCATGGCAAATGTATTGTTTAAGTGAATGATGAGTATTTACATCTAAACTTTAAACAGCTGAAACGGAAAAATTCCCTAAGTATAATTTATTTTACTTTTACCAAACTAGTCAGAGGGTGACTTGTTCTTAGCAGAAATGTAGTCACCCCCTACTTTCACTCATTTTATTCATACCGCAATGCCTCAATGGGATTGCGTGAGGAGGCCTTAAACGCCTGCCGGCCTACGGTTAGCACGGCAATGAGAAGAGCAACTAATCCCGCCATCAGGAAGGGCCAAATACTCAAACTTATATGGTAGGCGTAGTTCTGCAGCCATCGCTGCATAATGTAGTAGGCCACAGGTGTGGAAATGATAAAGGCTACGGTAATCCATTTTACAAAAATGCCGATTAGCATGGCTACAACCTGTATTCGGGTTGACCCCATAACCTTTCTAATTCCAATCTCCTTGGTCCTTTTATTCACAATGAACATGGTAAGCGCATAGAGACCAAGAAGTGCAAGCAGCAAGGTGAGCAGCGAGGCATACGTTGTTAATTCCACCGTTTGCTCCTCGCTATTATATCGGTTTCTACAAAAATCATCCACCAACTTATACTCCATATCATAGCCGGGATCAAACTGCTTCAGGACTTTCTCTATAGCCTTAATTCCATCTTTCAACTGGCCGTTAGCAATCCTTACCAAGAAAAAGTTAAGCCCAAAGGAATTGTGAGTAAAAGCTAACGGTTCAATGGGTTCCTTTAACGAAGCGTAATTAAAATTCTTCACCACTCCCACTATATTTACACGTTCGCCATCATAAAGAATATCGGTAGTTAGTGGATTGGTGATGCCCAGCTTGCGAACGGCCACCTCATTTAAGATAATGGCGTTGGAATCGGCAGAAGCACTCTGCTGAAAGGGTCGTCCAATCAGAAAATGTATCTGAAGGACCTTAAAGTAGTCGGGCTGCACGCGGTAGCTGTTGATCGAAAGGTCAGCATCGGCGCCTACGACGCGAATTCCTTCACCACTTGCTCCCCCCCCGGGGAAATGATCGGCAGCGCTAACCGTGGTAATTTCCGGTATCTTCAAAAGAGCATCCTTGATTGCCGGATATGAGCGTATCAACTTTCGGTTTAGATTGCTTACCCCCACCACATTGGCCGGATGAAAGCCAAGGTCAACCGATTTCATAAAGGAAATTTGCATGTAGATTACGGTGATACAGCTAATCAAGGCAATGGCAACGGCAAATTGAAATACCACCAGTGTTCTTGTAAATTGGTTTGTTCCGCGCGAACGATTTACCGCTCCCTTAAGCACCTTAATTGTAGAAAATCGAGAAAGGTAGAAGGCAGGGTAAATACCGGAAACAATTCCAACCATCGCTGCCAAAGCCGGCAGGAGCAATATCAGCCAAGGGTTACCGGTATAGCTTACTATCAGGTTACTATTTACTAACGCCCCAAAACCCGAAATAGTAAACTCAACCATAATGGCCGCAATAATTAATGCTATAAACGAAAAGGTGAGCGACTTCCCCATAAACTGCTTCACAATTGCCATTCTAGAGGCACCCAACGCCTTTTGAACTCCAATATCTTTAGTCTTCCCCTCATACTGAACGGTAAGCAGGTTGATGAAGTTAATGATTGCAATGGATAGAATGAGTAGCGCCAACACAATGTAAACATACACTCTGCTGATGCTTCCTGGCTGCTCAAGCCGTGAATAGAAATTTGAATGGAGATGAATATCGATCAACTTCTGCATGAAACAGCCCGTTGTATAACCGCTCTCCTTAAATCCATCTGTCAGCTGCTTTGCATAAAGTGAGTCACACTTTTTTATGCCTTCTTGAATGTTGGCTTCTTTCTTGAATAATATATAGGTGTTAAACTCTAACCCTCCAAGTTGATTTATAAATGGCAAACTATTAATTGGAACAAGCAACTCGATGGAAAAGTGAGAGGTGGATGGTAGTGCCCTAATTACTGCAGAGATGGTATATACCTTGTTATCCATCGTGAGCGTTTTCCCAACGACATTTGCGGTTCCGAATAGCTTTTGAGCAATCACATCGGTAACCACCATCGACGAGGGATCGGTTAGGGCTGTTTCCGAATTCCCATCCAGAAAACTCAACGTAAACACCTTTGCAATATTTGGATCGGTGAATAGTAAATCGAGATTCTTGAAGCGCTGGTTGTTTATCACCACCTCCGTTGGTCCACCGGCATAGAACTGCACCACCTGGTCAACTTCCGGGATTTGATTTGCAAAAGTTGAATCTCTAAACCGGGTGCAAATGGGCATCGTCCACGACTTATCCTGCCCAAGAATGGATATCATTCGATATATGCGAGGTGCACGCGTATTGAACCTGTCGTAGCTAAACTCGTGCTGCACGTAAATGAAGAGGAGAATGGTGGCAGCCATGCCAACAGCCAACCCCAAAATGGTAATTAACGAATAGAGCAGGTTCCTTCGTAAACTTCTAAGCGTAAGCCTAATATTAAACCAAACCATAGCAAACGATAATAAGTTAAAGATATTGAAATAGGTTATTAGTTCCTAAATGGAACACTATTACATTAAAAATAGCCAAGAGCGTGCCACATATGCATAAAACTTATTAGCAGACAATTACAAATAATCATTTAAATTTATGTCGGGATTTCCAACAGTGCGTGTGGAAAAAAACGACATTATGACGAAATTTGAAGTGTGAACAAAGACTAGCAACCATGCCTCTACCTCAGGGAACGATTTTAATTGTTGACGACAACGAGGAGCTCCTATACGCGCTTCAGCTCTACCTCTCACCCCATTTCAAAAAGATAGATATACTAAAATCCCCCAAGCAGCTACTTAATCAGCTCGAGAAGGATGACTATGATCTAATTCTGCTCGACATGAATTTTAAAGCCGGCACTCAAACGGGTAACGAAGGGCTATACTGGATGAGCCGGATTTTGGAACTCGATCCGACCTCCTGTGTGGTGTTGATAACCGCCTACGGAGATGTTGAACTTGCCGTAAATGCACTGAAGGAGGGTGCTGCCGACTTCATTCAAAAATCGTGGGACGAAGAGAAGATCCTTTCATCCATACTTTCAGCCTACCAGAAGCGCAAGTCGAAGTTGGAAATAAAAAGGCTAAAGAGCAGCCAGCAGCATTTAACCAACCAGATAGATGATCGATTCCCTCTTGTTATTGGCAAATCACCAGCCATGGAACGGGTAATGGAGACCGTTAACAAGGTTTCCTCCACCGACGCCAACATTCTGCTCACAGGCGAAAACGGTACAGGGAAGGAAGTTGTTGCAAGGGCAATCCATCGTTTATCGAAAAGGAAAGATCAGCTATTTGTAGGTGTCGACGTGGGATCGCTGAGCGAAACCCTGTTCGAAAGCGAGCTGTTTGGAGCAAAGAAAGGAGCCTATACCGATCTGCACGATGATAGAGTTGGAAGAATGGTGATTGCGTCAGGCGGAACACTGTTTCTTGATGAAATTGGCAATATATCCACACACCTTCAGGCAAAGTTGCTGGGTGCTATTCAAAATAGAGAGGTTACCCCATTGGGAGCTAACCATCCTACCAGCATAGATGTTAGGTTGATTTCGGCAACAAACAAAAATCTTCATAAGATGGTTACCGAGGGTGGCTTTCGCGAAGATTTGCTTTACCGAATCAATACCATTCTTATTGAACTACCGCCTTTGAGAGAAAGGAAGGAGGACATTCCTGTGCTAGCAAAATTCTTTCTGCAAAAGTATGCAGATCACTACCAAAAAGGGAATCTGGAGCTGCATCCAGCAGCTGAAAAGAAGCTATTGGCCCACAGCTGGCCGGGAAATGTAAGAGAACTGCAGCACGTTATGGAAAAAGCGGCCATCCTTTGCAGCGGAAATCTGCTTACAGCGGATTATATTCTCCCATCGGGAAGTCACACCGGTGAACTGCTCGAGCCTAACAATTTTTCACTTACCGACCACGAACGTATTCTCATAGTAAAGGCGTTGGAAAGCTGCGGAGGCAACGTTTCCAAGGCTGCGCAAATGCTAGGCATCAACCGTTCAACCCTTTACGATAAAATGAAAAGGCATGGTATATAAACGGTTTTACATTACCATTATTCTTCTAGCAATTCTCTTGGCAACTATTCCCCTTGCAGCCATTTGGGTTTGGAAGAAGAGCTATATGGTGGTTACGCTTTGTTCGCTAATTGCGCTCTGGCCAGCAGTGCTAGCCTACTTAATCTACTACATCAACAAGACGAACAGAGACCTAGCCCACTTTTTTTCGGCATTTCAATATAAGGATTCAACGCTGGTGTTCAATGATTATAAAAACGATCCCACCTTTCGAAAATTACACCAAAGCTTCAACGGCGTGATTAGCGCTTTCAATAGAGTGCTATTCGAAAAAGAGAAGGACTTTATCTTTTTCCGCCGAACCATTGAGCACTCGGCTACAGGAATATTGGCCATATCAGCATCGGGGAAGGTGCTGCTATGCAACGAAGCATTTCTTCGCCTTTTCTGCATGCATGAGATATCCCACGTTTCTTCAATTGAAGTAGAGATTCCCTCGCTTTACAGGCTCATTGGCAACATAAGGGCCGGACAGCAGCAGCTGCTGAGCCACATTTCAGTAAATGGTCCTCAAAAAATTGCGGTAAAGGCTACAGAGTTTATGCTGGAGGAAGAATACGTTAAGCTGCTTTCGTTTCAGGATATTCGAAACGAGGTGGACCAAACCGAGCTCGATGCCTGGCAAAAGCTCATTAGGGTTCTTCGCCACGAAATTCATAACTCGGTAAGCCCCATCACCTTGATTTCATCGGGGTTGATAAACCAGTATGAACCAGATAAGAAACCTATTTCGCCACTGCTGGTAACCACCGATTTGGTGGACAGCACGCTCAAAGGTCTGCATACCATCCAAAAATTGGGAAAGGGATTAAATACCATTGTGGAGCAATATCGCAGCCTAACCCAGCTGCCCAAACCTGTTTTTGAAGCAATTAACCTTGCTCACCTCCTCACCACGCATGCTGAACTTGCAAAACCGTTATTAGAGATGAGTAACATTGCAATGGAGACCTCTCCTCCAACAGCCCAGTTGGTGGTAAATGGCGACGAAAAAATGCTCATTCAGGTATTGCTAAACCTTACAAAAAATGCAATGGAGGCGCTGGAGAATATTCCTAACGGCACAATTGAAATTCGGGCAGGGGAAAACGCTGACGGCAAATACATCTCCGTTTCCGACAACGGAGGGGGTATTTCATCAGAAAATGTAGATCAAATATTCACCCCATTTTTTACCACAAAGGATAGTGGAACAGGCATTGGCCTAAGCCTCTCCCGACAGATAATGCGCCTGCATGGAGGAACACTTACCGCTACCTCAAAGGAGGGGGAAGGTGCAACGTTTATGATGAAGTTTTAGCTACTAACCCTTCTTTACCATGTTTGCAGGTGACTTTTTGCAGCCGCAAAATAGTTACCCATTACGAGTGATTAGGTTGTGGCGCTTTGCTCTTGACGAGCATAAATTATGAGCCACAGGTCCATGCAACCTTTATGCACTCATGGGCAGGACAGTTATTAAGCCACTCAACCAACTTCCCACATTATACTTGATTATTCCCCTTTATTGTGTGGATTTCTTTTTTGATCGCAAAAGATTAATCGATTTCATTTTAAGTAAAGGAGGCATGGTGTCGCCCAATAAAAAGCCCCACGGTTTTAAGGGTTCAATATGGTCGCAGATCAGTTTAACAATTGCTAGGAGGGGTAAGGAAAGGAACATTCCCGAAATTCCCCATAATGCATTACCTGCAATTACAACAATAATGGAGAAAAGTGCATTGATTTTAACCTTAGTTGCCACAATTATTGGAACAATGTAATTGTTGTCGATTAGTTGGATTATGTAATATAAGACTAGAACATATATGGCGTACCAGCCTGTCGATTTGGTGGCTAACGCAACCATCATTGGTAGTGCCACCCCCACAATCCCGCCTATGTATGGGATTACATTTAGTAGAGCACCAATAACACCAAGCAGGATTGCATAATCAATCCCAAGAGCAAGTAGAACGGTGATGTTTAATGCTGCTACCAGCACCGCTTCAATAATTAAACCAATTAGGTATCGTTGAATAACTGTTTTGGTTTGAGTCAGAGTTTCGCTCACCTGGGGCTGAACCGATTCGCCAAAAAGCCTATGGATAAACTCAATGAGGAGCCTTTCATAGTAAAGGATTATGAACGTGTAAACCGGAACCAGGAGCAATACCATTATTCCGCTTCCTACAGAAACTAACGTATGTCCAATTATAGTATTATCGATATTTAACAGTTCGCCTTTGGTTTTTGTTATCCACTGCAGAATTTTGTATTGATTAATGTCGAAATATCCGGATGCCCATGTGATTGATTCGTTGAGCATTGTAGTTAGTCTATCCACCAATGTGGGCCATGATTCGCTAAACTTACTCATTTGGGAAACGAGAAGGGCTCCAACAGCAACTATAGCAACGAATGTGAGAAAAAGTGTAAGAATAATGGATAGGACTCGGTTTATTCCTCTTCGAACGAGAAACTGAACAATCGGACGGAGTACTATACTTATAATGATTGCAAAAACCAGCGGAATAATTATTTCTTGGGCAAGATAAAGCATCGTAAGGGCAATAAGAAGCCCTGCAAGTATTATGCTTGTTTTAGCATAGAACGGCAATTTTATTTTATTGTCCATCTTGGCTTTTGCTCTTTTTCTCTTTTCTTTTATGGTTGAGAAAGAAATTAGAGATGAGATGGCTGACTGATCTAAACGCACCAGAATGCTGAGCTACTGCATTTGTGACTCCAAATTGGAGCATTGAACCTAAAATTTTTCTTATGCTGCCACTTGACGTGCCCACAATTAGCTTTTTTGAGATATAGCCAGTTACTAGCCCAACCCCTGTATTTATAATATTCTCAATCAGGTATGGTGATGTGGGTATACTTTTTAAGGTAGTGTTAAGAACGTCATGAAACTCATCCTTCAGTAGCTGAACTTCCATTGCTTGCTTACCTTCTAATTGTTGAATGGCCATTTTAAGTTCGGAAGTAGAGGTTATTTTTTCCATTGCAATTACTTAAGAACCTGTTTAACAATAAAATTTCCAATTACTCGCTTGAACCATTTCCGCAACAAAAAATATATCACCAATGCCACAAATAGATAAAAGATGGCGACCACAAGGAATCCCCAATAGATTTCGCCCAAAATTTTGCCAATCAATAGTGCTGCTCCCAAGTTGAAAAAAAGCAGGAATGATGCAACCAATAGCAAAACAATGAAATGCGGAATCAGCGACGATACCACATCCGATGTTTTGTCCAATGCCTTAAGTTTGGCCAGTTCAAAACTGGTTTTCCCCAATTCGGTGGCTCGTTCCAGCAACGTTTCAACTAGCTTTATTTTATCTTCCATAATTGAATTTTATTGCATTTAAACCTCCTGCAGTCCAGAAGGGAGTGAGTTTCAACTCTTCTATTCTGGAGGACAAATCGAAGGTGAGCGGTACTGCATTGAAAAGAGGGGCCTTGGTTTTAACTAATACTCTATCCATTGCTTGTGTATGTATCGTTTAACATCCTAAAAGCCCTGTCAGGGTCAAACTTGCCTTACTAAACCTAACTTAACCTTATCAAACCTAATTATCTGCTTTACTATTTTTAAATAAAACCCTGACAGGGATACCATCCAAACCTAATATTTGAGTCAAAATCAATGCTATCCAAAGAAAATTTTAATCCTAATGTGATTTTACCTCTTTTTCGGATTCTTCGGCCTTTGACTTTTCTTTTTGGGTAAGTTCTGAAACCTCTTCCATAATCTTTTCAAATTTCTCTGAAATACTATCAACGAATTTGTCGAACTTTTCCTGTAAAGCGCCGGCCTCTTCTTCTCCCTTTCGTACAATTTTTTCCCGAGTCTCTGATCCTTTTGCCGGAGCAAATAAAATACCGAGCAAAGCACCAGCAGTAATACCTGCTAGCACACCTAAAAATACTTTTCCTGAGTCCATTGTTTTGTATTGTTAAACTGTTTATAATAAAACGATTAAAGGTGAGATGATTTCTTGTCGGCTACCACTGCAAGTAAGTGCCTGAGCCCCTCCAATAATTAATTTTAAACCGTTCATCACCTTTTGAATTAGAAAACGATTAGCTGGATGGACTATGCGGGGTTGAATCAAATCACTGCCAACCCCACATAGTGTATGACCTTCATCCAAATTGTTTCCTTAATTATTAATCTACAACAATTTATCCTCCTCGTTGAAATCAACTGTGCAATTTTTTGATGCCACAGATTATGATTTGTTGAGAAGCATATTGAAGCTAGAATTTAAACCCAATAGTAGCTTGATACCAAACATTTTTGTACTGAGGAGTTACTGAACTACCATCTCCATTATTCTGGGTTATATCCCAACCAACTCTTGCCCCAATAACCATGGAATCGAAGTTGAGGTCCAAGCCACCTATAAAGCAGAGGAGGTTCTTTCTTATATTATCATTCTCAAATTCCTGCTCTTGATCAATTGTGGTAGTTCCAGAGGTGAATTTATCATGTCGTTTAATCAGATACGAGTATTGAGGACCTGCGAGTAGCGTGATCATTGGGGTTGGTTTAATCGCAATGAGTAGGGGTATGTCAATGTAACTTGTTGTGCGAGTAAATTCATAGGTGTTGCCTAGTATTACACCCGTTGCCTTGAACCCTTTTTGAGAGAAAAGGATTTCGGGTTGCACTCCAAGAATAGTACCTATGGGAATTGAGACAAACGCTCCTGCAACAAACCCAAATTTTGGATCAGCCTTGAACTCGTCTCCCTTGGTGTCATATACGTTTGAATAGTTGGCTCCAATTTTGAGACCAAAATGTAGAGCATCACGCGTGTCTGTTCCACTGTTTTGAGCGTTAATTGTGCTGCCAACAAGTGTGGCTATCACAATCATAAATATTGTTTTTTTCATTTGATTAATTTTTGTGAGTTAAAATGCATTTATTCCAAATGAATTACTCATTCTTATCTATCAATCGAGGTTCATTTTGAATTGTACTGATGATTATATTTGACATTTTATGCCGTAAAATCTGCAACCGCATTTCCGAATTTACTCCTGTTGTGGTTGAATTCTACTACAAGTACATTTCATTTACTGACACCTCCTTCTTTGGGTTCATCAACTTTCTTTCTTATATCGCTGTTCTTTTTTTTCAAATTTGGCCGGCTATTTCACATTGGTCTAGTGAATTATCGATGACGGTTACCACCCTTCCCCTTTGAAGGGTTGCGTTTCCATTCACCCTTTTTCCACTGTTGTCCACGTGGGGTAGAATGCCAGTATCCTTTTTGGTAAGTGCGATTATTGCGCGGTAAGGACCAATAGCCATTGTGCTGAACATACGTACGTCTTTGATTGCTCCAATACCAGTCCCCTTCTATCCAGATATAGAGATTACTTGGTTGGGCAGGCCTTACATCTACAACGGCTGCTGGAGTTGTTTCAACATATGCAGGAACGCATGATGTGGTGAGTATTCCTAATCCTCCAAGACAACAGATTACAATAATTTTATTCAAGTACTTGCTAACAATGTATTTTAAACCAATGCTTGTAGCTTCAGTTTTCTGCTTCGACCTTGTGGTTCGATCAGCTGTTTTTTCACAATTTTTCATGGCTTCTTGTCTTCTTTACGGTGGTATTTGAATACTGCAAAGGTGAGACTCCTTGTTTGTGAAAGCGTTACACAACTATTGGAAAGAGTTACATCTTTCACACATTCAAAATGTAAATTGTTGTTTAGAAGTTAGTAAGTGCTTTTGCTTTACTGGTATGCAACTGTTTCTGGTTTTCCAATGTCGAAATCGCTAAAATTGAAATCCGTTGTTCTATAGACATTTTGCTTAAAGACATCGGGTCCAATACCTGGAATTATAGGGTAGTAGGAAATAGAAATTTGGAATGTGCTGAAAATGAGATTTTCGTTCTTGATTAGGATTCCAAACCCTAGCTGGGAGTAGACTTTTCTTTTTCTAAAACCAGATACTGCATCACTAAGCATGCCTATGGAATAAGTGAGATAAGGTCCAAAACGAAATCCGTAAAAATTCCAAGGAGCGTATGATTGCGTTTGTATAGTAAATAATAGTTTACTTGTGCCCGATAAGTCAGAACTGTTAAACGAATCGAGGCCATAACCGTTTTTAAGCGTCAAACTATCGGAGGCGAATCGTTGTATGCCGATGGTCACCTGCGGTTTTACAAATTGCCGAAATTTCCATCTACCGAATTCTACCAGGGGAGAGAAATAGATAATGCCGGCAGATATAACCCCCTGTTCAACAGCGGATGCACGATAGAATGTTCCATATTCAAAATTAGAGCTGAGGTAGCCAAAGGAGTATAAGTTCCCCATAGAAATACGAAAACCAAAGTATAGGCGCTCGATGCTGTTTTTTATCTGATAACCTGTTGTTATGCTATATACGCTTCCGATGGGCACATCCTCCGTAACTCCTTGCTTGAAAATGTATTTATCCTTTATGTATTTTCTTGTAGAAAGGCCAATGCTAGCGAGGTACATATTTTCATTGAAATATGAATGATCCAAATCCACCGTTTCATCTGGTTTGGTAATGTAGCGAATCCTTAAGAAGCGTATGGTAGTGATAAAGTTTGATACATGGTAAAAGTCTGTATTACCTTTAAATAGTCGTATTGCGTTGCCGACCCAGTAATCCTGAGTGTTGTATTTGAGGGTTTGTAAGACGGATAGCGAGTTACTTGTGTAAATGGAGTCGTTGCTATACTGTTGCGAAAAACTTGCTCCTGCAGCCCACTTAGCCACAGGTGAGAAGAATGGACGGTCGATGGAAAACATTTTGGTATAACTCTTACTACCATCAATTTCGTAATGCAATGTCGAGTTTATGAAAGTATTCTTGATGTTTGGTACGTAGTATTTGGTGCTAAAAAAGCTACTTCCATCGGCATAGTTTCGCGCACAGGCATTTTGAAATTCATGCCCTGTTCCTAAAAAATTCTGGTCGGTTAGGACGCCTTTAGCGCTGGAAGTTGAAATTGACCCATCTGGAGTAATGCTCCAAATATCGGATACTCGAATATAAATGTCAACAGAATCGGATGAACTGCGATCCATCTCAGCGGTAATGGAAACATCGTGGATATAGGATTGACTACGAATTAATCGCTCCGATTCATTCACCAATAGAGAGTTGAATTTATCGTTTTTGCCAAATAGTAGTAAGTTTTGAATAGTGATTTCTCTTGTTTTGATATGCGCGCTATTTCCTGCTTTGTATACAAAGTTTTGAGGTTTAGCACTTGTATCACTAATAGAATAGCCGAATGGGTCGAGGGTAATTATGTTGATTTTCCTAATTATCTTCCCGTCAAACGACCCGTATGATCTCTTTTCTTCTTTTCCTCTATCCTTTTTTCTGTTCCGTTTTAGCGGTGAAGATGCAACGGGCTTAAATAATATTCGGTACATGAATTTTCTAAAGGGTCCACGTTTTGAATAGGTCTGGATATCCTTATAAACTTGAGTTGAATCTGTCTTTGTTGATACCTGTGCAGTGGCAAGATCACCTGCTAGTAGCGAAACAACAAGAAAAAGGAAAATAGATTTGAACCACATTCTCTGTTGCCTTTTTTGCATGAATTGAGTAGGTCATTTTTGTCATAATAATTTGCTACACAAGTACTGATAGTGACCAAAGTGATTCTGAAAATTTGCTTGTTTTTACCTCTCGCTCGATAAACTGTTCCTATGCACCAAAACAACGCTTTAGCGGATAAAGCATAAACTCTGTAGCTCCATTTCCAAAATAGCAGCCAAAGCAAAATTGTAGTCCTTTAAATAGGAACCACGAGCTTTACAATTTATATCCGAGCTAACGGGTTTCATGCTTAGATAAGATGATTCAATTGACTTTGAATTCAACATATTAATTGTGGACAAAATTCTCTATGCTCAACTCTTATGTTGTTTTTGCACACAAGTAATAATCGCTCATCGAATATCGACAAGCGATGACTTCAGGTAAATTATTGTTGCTAAAGTGCCTCAATAATTTGGTGCAATTGCTCTTTACTCTTACCCAAAAGAATTTGAAGTCGTCCAAGCATCTCCTCCTTTTTGCCCTCTTCAAACATTAAATCGTTGTCGGTAAGTGTTGCAAACTTTTGCTTGAGCTTGCCCTTTTGTTCATTCCAGTTTCCCTTTAATTCGGTGGAGTTTTTCATCGTACTTGTGTTAAAATTACATTAGAATAATTATAATGCAAATGTAGATACCGTGCAAAGGCATTGTGTTACATAACTCTCACGATTAATTACATTATTCACACATATTTAGATTCTTAATCAACGAAGGGAAAACTGTTTTCAAAGTATGCGTTTGCAAAATCAGTTTTCTAGGCTGTATTTGTTAAGATACCAACCGCCTTGGGTAGATAAATGCGAGCTGCATAGCCATAGCAAGCAAGTATTACCTTGGGATAGGAGTTGAAAGCTAGTTTAGGCCGAGCGTTTGGTTGGTTGTGTAGACCCGCAGGGGGTTCCCCTTCAGAATTGACAATTAAAAGAATAAAATATACGTTAAAGCAGGTATTGCCACCGCTATTGCATAATAGCTTGCAGTTATGAGTTTTTGTTTGCTACTCCCCATGGAATTGTAGGAATCAATAATGGAAGCAATACTAAAATGACGGTAATAGCGTAAACTTAATAATATGGGGCTCACAATAAAAATTATCCCCCAGATAACTAGAGAAGGATGACCCATTTGTTGGCTCAAAGAACAATTTATCGTACGACCCAATATACTTACAATTGAGATTATTAATAGAGATAGGTAAGCACTTAAATAAAGAAACGCACTATGTTTTGCCCTGCTTTCATTCCTGCCAAATTGAAAAAAAGTATTGAACAGTTTCAAAAAAAAGAAGTCCATAAATCTTAGCATAACCTTACGTTTTTAATACCAACAGCCTTGCCCAACTAATATAGCGATTTCTCCACTGGCATGGAGATTCTAATCCACACGCCCACCATCCAGTTGGCAGCGTAAATATAGCATTATCCACGTTCACCAAAGGTAGATGTGTGTAACTTTGGAATGGGAGGTAAAATTCAAATAAGTCCGAGAGGTTTGTTGTTTGACCGGGTTAGCTGCTAATCCCATGCTTTCTTTTCTGGTTATATATTCAAATTTACCTTTTTCTCTATACGTTTGGGTGTAAAATAACCACTGCGCAAACATACGAGGGTTAAAAAACATGTTCAAGAACTTCTTCCTGAAGAACGTTGCTACCTTACAAGTACGAACCCAATGTAGTAAATTATGGAAAATGTAAACCCCGAGGTAAACCAATAGAACCTTTAGCAAAGTCAGGGGGTGACTATTTTCAAATGCAAAAAGTCACCCCCTGACTGAGATTGGATTACTTCCGCTCCAGCTCGTTGAGGTGCTCCATCTTCTTGGTTTCGAGGAAGCCGCGAATATCGCTCAGGTGCTCCTTTACCCTATGGTTGCCAAACTCATACACCTTTGTTACCAAGCCATCGAGAAAATCGCGGTCGTGCGACACCAGAATAAGCGTTCCATCGTAGTCCATCAGCGCGCTCTTGAGAATATCCTTGGTTTTAAGGTCGAGGTGGTTGGTGGGCTCGTCCAGAATGAGAAAGTTAACAGGCTCCAGCAACAGCTTAATCATGGCCAACCGGGTTCGCTCCCCACCCGAAAGCACCTTCACCTTTTTGGTCGAATTATCGCCACCAAACATAAAGGCTCCAAGTAAGTCCCGTATTTTATTGCGAATCTCACCCCTTGCCACATCGTCGATGGTTTGAAAAACGGTGAGTTCCTCGTCGAGCATGGAGGCCTGATTCTGGGCAAAGTAGCCAATCATAACGTTGTGACCGATGGTGAGCGTTCCGTCAAAATCGATTTCACCCATAATGGCCTTTACCAGCGTCGATTTCCCCTCGCCATTCTTCCCTACAAACGCAACCCGTTCGCCCCGCTCAATGGTGAGCGATGCATTGGAGAATACGTTGTGGCTACCATAGCTTTTTGAAACACCATCGAGTATTACCGGATAGCTTCCCGAGCGTGGCGATGGCGGAAACTTTAGCCTAAGTGCCGAGTTATCCTCCTCGTCAACCTCCACAATTTCCAACTTTTCCAGCATTTTAACCCGGCTTTGAACCTGTAGCGTTTTGGAGTAGGTTCCCTTAAACCGTTCGATAAACACCGTTGTATCGGCAATCATCTTCTGCTGCTCGTCGAAGGCCTTCTGCTGCTGCTCGCGTCGCTCCTTCCGTAGCTCGAGATAGCTGGAGTAGTTTACCTTATAGTCGTATATGCGTCCCATGGTAACCTCAATGGTTCGCGTGGTAATATTATCCACAAAGGCCCTGTCGTGCGAAATCACGATAACAGCATTGGCGCTGTTGGTAAGGAACTCCTCAAGCCACTGAATGGACTCAATATCAAGATGGTTGGTAGGCTCGTCGAGGAGAATGAGGTCCGGCTTTTGCAGCAGTATCTTGGCCAGCTCGATGCGCATGCGCCAGCCACCGCTAAACTCGCTGGTTGGACGCGTAAAGTCCGCCCTTACAAACCCCAGTCCAAGCAGTATCTTCTCAACCTCTGCATCAAAGTTGATGGCCTCAATATGGTAGTACTTTTCGGAGAGGGTGGACACCTGCTCAATCAGCTGAAAGTAGCTCTCCGATTCATAATCGGTTCGGGTTGCCAGCTCATTGTTCATGGCCTCAATCTGGCGCTCCATCTCCAAAATGGGGGCAAAAGCCTGTGCCGTCTCCTCAAAAACGGTGCGGTTATCCTCGGTCATCAGGTGCTGGGGCAGGTAGGCAATTACCGCCTCCTTGGGCGCCGAGATTCTACCGCGGGTGGGCGTTCGAACACCGGCAATAATTTTCAGCAAGGTAGACTTACCCGCACCATTTTTCCCCATCAAGGCAATTCTATCCTTATCGTTTATGCCAAACGAAATGTCCTTGAAAAGGGTTGTTCCACCAAACTCCACCGTAAGTCCGTCAACTGTAATCATTGCACCATTTTTTTTTGAAGGCGCAAAGATAGTCATATTAAGTTGACTACAGCAGGTGCATCACCATTGAAGGTGCAAACAATAATGAAAGGAGCGCCCATTGATGTTTACTCCACCATAGGTGCTCCTTAATCGTTAATTTACAAGCGAATAACCAACGCTCTAAAAATCGACCTTATAGCTTAGTACGGGAAGTGTAACGGTTATCTTACCACTTTTAAGACTATTGGTTTTATAGTCGTAGTAATCACCCCAATACTGAGGCGATCCCAGTGCATTTTTTATCTGCAAAGCCCACGTTCCAGAATACTTTCCATGATTGGTGCGGTAGGTTAACGAGAAATCCAGGTAGTAGGTATCGGGGAACTGTTTTTCAAATGCCCTATACTCATCGGTAAACACCCTCCTTTCGGCCAGCGACTTTTGGATTAAGGTTGGGCTGTATCGTTCGCCTCCTATGTAGTTTAGACGAACGTTGAACCCAAACACCCGGTTGCGCGACAGAAAAAACTCCTTTCCCACCAGCGCATTGAAGGCATACCGCTTGTTGTAACGCGTATTTCGCCACACACCATCATCGCCACGGTAGCGCGAATCGAAAATGGAGGCTGTAAGCAGGTAGTAAAAGTTCCGATTGAGAAAGCGCTCCAGCGTTATGTCTACCCCCCTATTCTTGCCAACGCTGTTATTTTTGAGTGCGTTGTGAAACGACCAGTCCTGTTTAAAGTTTATCATGGAATAGGAGCTGTCTGCTATGCCAGGAATATCAAACAAATACTGGTAGTAAGCCTCCACCTTAATTCGAATATTCTCCGAAATGCGCCAGTCATACCCGAGAACGAAATGGTGAGCATGCGAAAATTTCAAATCCTTATTTGGAAGAGAGACGCTCCCATTCTCAACGCTACGCACCATATACACCTTTAGCTCCTCCATCTGGCTATGTTTTCCATACCCAAAGCTCAGCGCATGTTTTGGTGCAAATGCCCAGCGAAAGCCAAAGCGAGGATCGATGGAGTAATCGCCGTTGAGCGAAAGGAAGGAACCATTTATACCAGCATCTAACGAAAGTGTGCGGCCAATGCTGTATCTCGACTCAACGTAAGCCTCTGCAAATGTGCTATTGCCGTTTTCCTTTACAAAGTTTTGATAGGTATCCGGGACTTCATCGATGGTTCCGTTCAGGTTGAGCCTGTAGAATAGTTGCTTGACCGCAATTCCCGATTTAAGGGTAAGGCGTGACGACACCTTCCTATTGACAAATGTGCTAAAGGTAAGCCTCCATGAATCGTCGTTGTAAAACCCTTCGGGGCGCAGTATAAGATTGTTACCAAGCCTCTTCATATCCATCATGTTCGATGTACCTGAGGCGGCCACAGTTGTATTTAGGTAGGTTTGGGTGCCAAGCGTAAGGCGATGAGTTAAACCAATGGCACCGGTATATAAGTCCCAGCGATACCAAACTCTATCCCAGTCCTCATTCCACTTGGTGGAATCAGCTTCCTCCGGCTCCTTGTTATTGTCGATGGCACCAATGGCCCAAAGGGAGAATGTTCCCGATTTAGCGGTTGGGAAGTTTAGCTTAAACGAAAGGTCCTGATATGCCGGAACCTGATCAGATGGGATCACCTTCATTTTCGAGAGGATGGCCGTTGTGGAATAGCGATAGTTGAACAGGTACGACGCCTTCCCACCCTTCTTGAAGGGCCCTTCGGAGGCAATGTCAATTCCCATAACCCCAGCCTGAAAAGTGCTTTCTCTCTTTTCGCTATTTCCCGTTCGCAGCTTCATGTCGAACACCCCCGCGAGGGCGTTGCCATACTCCGCCGGAAATGCGCCCGTAAAGAAATCGGAGTTGGCAAGCATCTGGCTGCTAAAAATTGTCACAAAACCACCCCCGGCCACATTCCCACCGGCAAAGTGGTTTGGGTTAGGTACCTCAACACCCTCGAGTCGCCACGAAACGCCCTTGGGGGAGTTTCCCCTGATGATGATAGCATTATCCTGAATGTCGCCAACGGTAACACCAGCAAAGGCGGAAGCCATTCGAGCAGGATCGTCGAGACCACCAGCGTAGCGCCGAGTCTCCTCCACCGTAAAGGAGCGGGCGCTAATTGGCGCCATGTTGTTCAGCGGCCTATCTTTGCGCAACTGGGCCTTAACGGTAACCCCATCGAGCTGAGCAACCGACTGCCGAAGGTTGACATTGAGCACCACCTCCTTACCTGAAGTAACAAGAATTTCCGGGACAATAACCGGATCGTACCCCACAAAGGAGACCTGAATATTATAGCGGCCAACGGGAACGTTTGCTATCCTAAAATTACCATTTGCATCGCTTACGCCTCCCATCACCGGATCGGTGTCGAGAATAACCACGTTGGCTCCGGGTAGCGATACCTGCGATTCCCCATCTACCACCTTGCCTTTTACAACCTGAGCCACCGGCTGCGCCACGGCACCTCCGGCAAAAAGCATCAGTAGAATTACGAAGGAAAAGCAGCTGCGAAGAATCAAGGAGAGGATAAAGCAGCTGTGGTCAATAATCTCTTTAATCGTGTTCATAGTATAAGTTTTGCTGTTTCTGCCACTATGACAACTCACAGCAACCACCTCCCCCCTCCGCTGTTTTTTTTCCTTTGTAGGCTTTACGACACGCTTTGGGACAAGCTAAATTCTATGGCATTTCGGAAACTAAAACCAGAGATAGTCTTTAAATTTTGGTAGCCTTAAAGGAGCTGTGGTAAAGATTTCTATATTTGCATTTGGAGCAATTTAATTCCACCTGTTAGCGAAACAGACACAATTGCGTTTATACGCTCGTTAGCAGCAAGGTAATTTGAGAATATAGATAAATTCCTACAAAGTGAAGCAGATAGAAAAGACAGCACGCACAAAAGCAGAGTCTGTCAGCCAGTCCCCAGCATGCACTGCTTTTCTTGCTCCCTACTCACAAATTCGATTGTTAATATTAAAAAAAACTAAAAAAATAAAATCACATTTTGATATTTAATACCTATTACTATTTTTGGTGCGTCTTTACAAAAATAAAAATATTATTTGCCCCCCACTTGAATTAATAATAAATGTGTCTTACATGTCTTCTAAAAATAAAATTTATCCTTCTTTTATCATTCAAAGTTCAATAGAGTCCTATTTACATGGGATTACAAGTAAAAGTAAATCTATCCTTTGGATAATAATTATTGCGATAATAGCGATATTAGTAATACTACCATTGATCTATGTAGATGTTACCGTTCAAACATCTGGGTTAATTCAAGCAAGTATCGAAAAGCAACCTATTATCTCGTCTCTTAGCGGAAAGATTATCTACACCAATCTCCGAAATGATTCACAAGTATTAGCAGGCGATACACTTCTTGTTCTTGATACCTTACCAATAAAATCAAGTATTAGAGCCCTCGAGTATAATATGAAAGAGGATCAACTTTTCATTAAAGATTTAGACACCCTAATTAAATTGGATTTTAACAGAAAGTTAAAATACAAGAATTTCGTAAAAACCCCAAAATACTGCAAGGAGGTGGATGAGTTCGTAAGGCAGCTATCAATATCAAGAAGAAAGATCGAAGAGTTAAAAGAAGAGCATGATAGAAATACCTTACTATATAAACAAAAAGTAATTGCAGAGGTTGATTATGAGGCCAGTCGCTATAATTTAAATAATGAGCAACTGCACTACAACCAAGTAATGAGCCAGCAAATATCTGATTGGCAGAGTACTTTAACCAATCTTAAAGAGGAAACTCAAAAAATAGAAGCAGATCTTAATAATTCATACGCAGAGCTATCCGAGCATTTTATTACTTCCCCGTTAAAAGGGACTATCCAGCAGAGCAATGAGTTACAGGTTGGGAATAGTGTTTACCCCAATCAGAGCATTGCTGAGATATCACCTGATTGTGAGTTAATAGCCATTTGCTTTGTTAGACCTGAAGACATTGGTTATATAAAAGTTAATCAGCAGGTAAAACTTCAGGTAAGTGCCTTTAACTATAACCAATGGGGCTTTTTACCAGCAAAAATTGATGAAATATCTGATGATATTTTAATGGAGAATGGGGATAAAGCCTACTTTAGAGTAAAATGTAGTCTTTCAGAAAACTATCTCTCTCTAAAAAACGGGTATAAGGGTTACATTAAAAAAGGAATGACCATTTCTTCAAGAATAATTGTTACCCAGCGTTCATTATACGATTTGCTCTTTGATAAAGCCGATAACTGGTTTAATCCTTATAGTAACACTCAACAAACCGAATAGCCTGTGAAAATTAAACAACGTGATATTACTGATTGTGGTGCAGCCTGTTTAGCCTCTGTTGCCGCTCATTATAAGCTAAACCTACCTATTGCAAAAATCAGGCAAATGGCGGGAACTGATAAAAAGGGAACAAATGTCCTGGGAATGATTGAAGCCGCCCAGAAGATGGGTTTCCATGCGAAGGGGGTAAGGGGTGAATGGGAAAACTTGTTTAAAATACCGTTGCCTTCGATTGCCCATATAGTTGTAAAGGAAGTACTTCAACATTATGTAGTTCTAGTAAAAGTAACGGACAACTACATTGAAGTTATGGATCCAGGTTATGGAGAATATCATAAAATTCCACATGAGGATTTCAAGAAAGCATGGACTGGTGTTCTTGTTCTTCTTGTCCCCGGAGATGGTTTTCAGCCAAAATCTGAAAAGGCATCTACCTCCTTACGGTTTTGGCATCTTATAAAACCTCATAAGGGAGTTTTAGTGCAAGCGCTTATTGGGGCTATTTTATATGCTATTCTGGGTCTCTCTACCTCAATCTATATTGGAAAAATTGTTGACTATGTAATACCCGGTGGAAATCTTAACCTCTTAAACCTCCTTGGTATTGCTATGCTTTTCATAGTAGGGATAAGGGTTTTGCTAAGTACTATTCAATCAATCTTCATTTTAAAGATAGGTCAGAAAATTGACGCAACCCTAATATTAGGATACTACCAGCACCTATTAAGGCTTCCTCAATCGTTCTTTGACAACATGAGGGTTGGCGAAATTATCTCACGAATAAATGATGCGGTAAAAATTAGACTTTTTGTTAACGATGTTACAGTAAATCTTATTGTAAATATCCTTATACTTATCGTATCCTTTCTACTTATGTTTACCTTTTACTGGAAGCTTGCAGCAATAATGCTTATTGTTATCCCTCTATATGCAATCACCTATTTTATCTTAAACAGGTTAAATAAAAAAGTTCAGCGGAAGATAATGGAAAATTCTGCTGAACTTGAAGCCCACTTAGTCGAATCGCTTAATGCTGTTTTAACAATTAAACGATTTGGGCTGGAAGAATTCTCCAACCTAAAAACCGAAACGAGGTTTGTATCGCTACTAAAAGCCATATACAGTTCAGGAATTAATAGTATTTTCTCAACAGCTTCATCGGGGCTAATATCACAGGTAATAACAATTGTATTGCTATGGGTAGGAGCCGGATTTGTGCTGCAAAATACGGTAACTCCAGGCGAACTACTCTCATTCTATGCAGTAATTGGATACTTTACTGGCCCTGTTTCAGGCATTATTGGCTTTAACAAAACTTATCAGGATGCCAAAATTGCCTCTGACCGTCTGTTTGAGATTTTTGATCTGGAGGTAGAGGATGAGACCAATAAAATTCCGCTAAGAGCAGAGCATATTAGTGACATCCATTTTCAAAATGTAGATTTTAGGTATGGAACAAGGGTTGAAGTTTTTAAGGGGTTGAACCTTAAAATAGAAATTGGTAAGGTTACTGCTTTAGTTGGCGAGAGTGGCTGTGGCAAAACAACCCTTACCTCCCTTCTACAAAATATCTATCCAATACAAAACGGTAATATTTATCTAGGGAAATATGATATTCGTTACTTCACCAATGAGTCGTTGCGAGAAATGATTGTTATTGTTCCTCAGAGGATAGACCTGTTTGATGGCAATATTGTTGATAATATTGCAGTAGGGGAATTTACTCCCGATATTGAGCGGGTAATGGATATCTGCAACCAGCTGGGGATGACCGAATTCATTGAGCAGTTACCCAATCGGTTCAATACCTATCTTGGAGAGAATGGCACATCACTTTCAGGTGGGCAAAAGCAGCGCATAGCGATTGCACGTGCGCTATACCGTAATCCTGAAATTCTCATACTTGATGAGGCAACCTCATCGCTCGATTCCATTGCAGAGGGATATGTTCAAAGAACCATTAAGCTGATGAGGGAGAAAGGGAAAACAGTAATAGTAATAGCCCATAGATTATCTACCATAGCCCTTGCTGACCATATTGTAGTCCTCGAAAAGGGCGAAGTAAAGGAACAGGGTACATTTGATGGGTTAACCTCAAGCAACGGGCTTTTTTGCAAAATGTGGCAGCACCAAAAATTAGATACTCCAATTGTTTAACCAATAGTAATGCAAAGTGAAAGTATTTGAGTATATCGACCGAATTAGCTTAATGCATAAGCTGATTAGCGAGCAGAGAACGGGTACGCCCGATGATTTTGCAGTAAGGCTTGGCATAAAGCGGGCACGTCTTTACGAACTTATTGATGAATTAAAATCGTATGGTGCACCAATCTTGTACTCCAAGAGCGAGAGATCCTTTTACTACGAACAGCCCTATGATATTAGATTGACATGCATTATGAAACCATTAAGCAAAAAAGAGTTTGTGGAGAGTAATGGTGGATGTTTTTTACTTCCGTCCGTTTTTTATGGACGCTGGGCAACTACCTTAGCATTTGTAACGTTACAATGCTAACCTCAGCAGGGTAAAGAAAGAGGGTCTTCTATTTTTGGTATTTAATACAATTTGTTATGGAACAAGTAAAATTAGTTGAATTATCTCTAATTGAAAAAAGGGATATTAATGGTGGTGAGGCACCAGTTGCTATGACTGATGCTCAAGTTCAAGCTGCTAGCAATGGAATTCAAACAGTGGCTGGTGCTATTTGGGGTTTTGTAACACACGTGTTCTAAATTATGTTTGATTATGAAAACAACTGAAATAAATTGCTACATGATGGTAGCATTGAGTAACGATGAAATGGTAACGATAGATGGTGGTGATTTTACTTCCGGCTATAATGCTGGTGCTGCTGCTGGTGATTACGTGAGAAGAGTTCTTGATGATTGTGGTATTCTTGACTTTTTTTCTCACTTGTAATTAACTTCATTAAACAATACAGATCGCATTATTTATGCGATCTGTATTGAAAATTAAACATAATGAATTCATTTATTAGTTACCTGAAAAACCCGATTTATTGCGAGAGCAGAAAGCTATCAGTTAAAAAGTTTATAGCTTTACTTTTCTTCTATTTTATGGCATCCATTGCAATTGGAGTAATTAATTTTTATGTTTGCAAAACATTTCACCTAGTACATCCTAAGTTGGGATTGTCGCCACAGATGACAATCCTATTTGTTGTATTACTGGGTCCTTTCTATGAGGAGGTTTTTTTTCGATCGTTGCTCCGGTTTAAGTGGAGTAGCATTCTTCTATTTTCAACCACAGCAATAGCGATGGCTGCATTCTCTATATACAAATTAAAGTTTGTAATGGCCATATCGTTATCCGTTTTTGTGCTCGGCTTATTCCTTTTAGTAACCAAGTTTACCAGAAACAAAATAGAATTATTTATTGCGAGCAAGTTCAAATACTTCTTTTACAGCTCATCAGTACTTTTCGGATTGTTGCATGCATCTAATTTTACTGGAAATGTATATTATATTCTGGCATTCTCGTTTATCCTTGGCGGGCCTCAAGTAGTGTTAGGATTAATACTTAGTTACATACGAATGAACCATGGTCTCAAGTATAGTGTTCTTTTCCACATGGTTGTCAATATGCAAATTATTGCAACCGTAATTTTGCATAATAAATAGTAGTTGAATCACTTCGATTTAGGAAATTAACTAAAAGTACTTTCCCTAACTTCATCGAATTTACTAGGTTGCTGCTTGAATGAGTATCCACTTAAAGGTAGCAACGCAATAGCAAAAATAAAATACACCGCTGATATCAGATTAACATGCATTATGCAACCATTAAGCAAAAAAGAGTTTGTGGAGAGTAATGGTGTAGTTTTTTACTTCCGTCCGTTTTTTATGGACGCTGGGCAACTACCTTAGCATTTGTAACGTTACAATGCTAACCTCAGCAGGGTAAAGAAAGAGGGTCTTCTATTTTAGGTATTTAATACAATTTGTTATGGAACAAGTTAAATTAGTTGAATTATCCCTAATTGAAAAAAGGGATATTAATGGTGGTGAGGCACCAATTGCTATGACTGATGGTCAAGTTCAAGCTGCAAGTGATGGACTTCAAACAATAGCTGGTTTTGTGTTTACTTTTTTATTTTTTTAAATTATATATGATTATGAAAACAACCAAACTAAATTGCAACACGATGTTAGCATTGAGCAACGATGAAATGGTAACGATAGATGGTGGCGATTTCACTTCCGGCTATAATGCTGGCGCTGCAGCTGGTGATTACATAAAAAGACTTCTTGGTGATTGTGGCCTCGTATACTTTTTATACAATTTAAATGGAGATTAATTTCATTAAACAATACAGATCGCATAAATAATGCGATCTGTATTAAAAAACAATATAATGGATTCGTTTATTAATTACCTGAAAAATCCGGTTTATTGCGAGAGCAGAAAGCTATCAACTATAAAGTTTATAGCTTTGTATTTCTTGTATTTAATAGCATCAATTGCAATTGTAGTAGTTATTTCTATCGTTCGCATGGCATTTCACCTGGTGCAATATAACCCAGAATGTTCACCACTGAAGATAATTCTATTTGCCGTGCTACTTGCTCCTTTCTATGAGGAGGTTATTTTCCGATCGTTGCTCCGGTTTAAATGGAGTAGCATTCTTATATTTATTTCCACTGCAATAGCGTTGAGTGTATTCTTCATATACAACTCAAAGTTTGTTTTGGCCATACTACTATCCGTTTTTGTGCTCGTCGTACTCCTTTTAGTAACCATATTTACCAGAAACAAGGTAGAATTATTTATCGAGAGCAAGTTCAAATACTTCTTTTACAGCTCATCAATACTTTTCGGATTATTGCATGCATCTAATTTTACTGGAAATATATACTACATTCTGGCATTCTCGTTCATTCTTGGTGGGCCTCAAATAGTGTTAGGATTAATCAATGGTTACATACGAATGAACCATGGTCTCAAGTATAGCATTCTTTTCCACATGGTGGTCAACATGCCAATTATTGTAACAGTACTTTTGCATACTAAATAGTAGTTGAATCACCTCGATTTAGCAGATTTGCTAAATGTATCTATCTTAACTTCAGCGATTTTTTTACGTTGCTGCTGAATGAGTATCCACCTATAGGCAGCAATGCAGCCCAAATCTTTACCACGATAGCACCAATGGTCTTAAAAGAGTTGTGGCAAAGATTTTTACTCTTGTATATAGAGCAATTTGATTCCTCCTATTGGATTAGAAGACACAATTGCGTTTATACGCTCGCTATAGGCAAACTTATTTAAATTGCTCCAGGTCAGTCATGCATGTTATTTAGACTCCTATTGTATACTTTATGACAACTACACTTGCATATATGTATAGTATACTTTACATTTGTAAGAAATTTTAAAACAACTCTATATGAAACTATCTAATCTATCTGCGTTAAAGGAGCATTCGGTTAAAAGAACAGGGATAATTTTTGCCGGGATTTTTATTGTTTTGGAAATTGTTGCTAAGGTGACGGGGGCAATTGAACAGATGAACGTTAACTTAGTTAACATCTATACTACGCTTGCGCTATTTATGGCGGCATTTAGTAAAGATAAGGTTGATGATGAAAGGTCTCAAACAATAAGATATTTTTCACTAAAAGTAACTTTTAAATGTCTATTAATAGCAATCTCAATTAACTACATTTATAAGTTAAATATTGAATCAATATATATTGCTAATTCATTTCTGATAGTTTACTTAATAATCTATCATTTAGCCAATTACTATAATCCAGAGTTCATTTTCAAAGAAGGAACAAGGCAGAAAAATTGGTCTGATAAGTTGACAGTTATTATAATGATACTTATTGGGACTTCCTTTTTTATTCACATAGTGCAGGTAATGTTAACTTCGTAAGATGAAGAATTGGTTAAAGGTTGAAAGAGCAAAAAGGAACATCACACAAGCTGATTTAGCTAATGCCTTAAATGTTTCAAGGCAGACTATTAACTCAATAGAACTTGGAAAATTCATTCCTTCCACTGTTTTAGCTTTAAGACTTGCAAATTATTTTAACGTCAAAGTTGAAGATATCTTCTTTCTTGAGGACAATGAAAAATGATTGTATTTACCAATTTCAGCCTATTAGTGTAGTTCTTTGTATTAGCAGTGTTTTGTTTTTTTCTGACAAATATTGTTATTGTTCACTTTCGGTAAAGGGGGATAAACAGGACGAAACAAAACCATGGACTGCATGTAGTAAAGTGGATTGAGTATATACGTTAATTCCTAATGCAATCATTAGGTTAACCTTGTCAAACAACGCATGTTGATTAAATAGTTAAATTAAAAAATCAAGCTCAATGGATTCGTTTATTAGCTACCTGAAGAACCCCTTCTATTGCGAGAGCAGAAAGCTATCGGCAATCAGATTTATAGCGTTGTACTTAGTACATGACAAAAAAAACAAATGCCTGATTACCAGTAAAATAAACAGTTAAATATTTGGTAAATACTCTGAATATCAGTATCTTACAAGAAATTACCACATCTCGATGTAAGAGCCATGATAC